>Ga0310121_10000278_pt1 | contig 55960 bp, 53 predicted proteins | sample CB27_Tmax_986_MG_FD_203504 | JGI IMG/M metagenome (GOLD analysis project Ga0310121, IMG submission 203504) | Marine microbial communities from Western Arctic Ocean, Canada - CB27_Tmax_986 | ecosystem: Environmental > Aquatic > Marine > Oceanic | place: Canada: Western Arctic Ocean | collected... | reverse complement strand
GCGCTGCCCTCCAACCCCTCGCTCGCGCTTCAGGCTTCCTCACGTATCGCATTATTGGGCGACCTGGAGGTGCGAGTTCCGAATGAAGTTTCAGGTCAGCAGCTCAAATCGCCGCCGTCGACCAAAGTTGTCTTGCGGGCTCTGGGTGGATTCCTTATAGTGGCTGCCGCTTACTTGAATGGCAACTTGGTGAGTGGTGACGGGCTTCTCCGGCGCACCTCTTCGAGAGCAACTAAAAATTTGTGAAACGGAGGCTTCCTGTGCTGCAGCCAGAAAAGACGAACAGACTTGAGAACAATGTAAAGAAGATTCTCTCGAAGGGTGGGACCGCCTGGGGGGCGTCGCTTGCGGACGCTTCAGAATTGTTGGCTAAGCTGACTCTCGACGCTGGCGCCGACTTCCTCTGGGTGGACACCGAGCATCGGCCCTACGGGGCCGACAAGATCAAGTGGATCCCCATCCTGTGTCGACTACAGGGGCGCAGCACGGTGGTTCGGGTTGCGGGTCTTGATCCTCAGCTTATCAAGAAGGCGCTTGACGTTGGGGCTAATGCCATCATGGTGCCGCAAGTGAATACACCGGAAGAGGCCCGTCTGGCGGTTGAATATGCCAAGTACCCCCCCCAGGGAACGCGGGGGATCTCCCCCCTATGGAATTTCTACCTGGACGTGTCCTATGACGAATATCTACCGGCGGCCAATGATGAAACCTGCGTGATCGTGCAGATCGAGACCCCGGAGGGCATCAAGAACGTCGAAGCGATCGGCGAGGTGGAAGGAGTGGATGTGGTCTTTGCGGGTCCCCTTGATAGCTCCGCGGCCTTGGGCCACATGGGGAATATCGGTCATCCGGAGGTCCAGAGATTCCTGGAGGAGTTTCCACGCCGTGTCGAGAAGACCGGAAAGGCCAGCGGCATCACTTTCTTTGGCTTCGACGATTGCCTTCGAGCCTATAATCAGGGCTATCGCTTCATAGCTGTTGGGAATCTGGCAGGTTATGGCAAGGTAGGACTGGAAGCGGACCTGACGAAGCTCCGAGAATTCGAGAAAGGACAGACGGAGTGACACTCCTTTTGTAGTCTTGAAGCTCTTCGGGATAGTTTAGTGATTCGAAAGTATCGCGACTCGGATTTGGAGACACTTCGCCAGATCACGGCCATCTGTTTCGAGCATGTCTCGATTGATAAGAACATCGAAGACAGGTTTGGTGTTATTGCCGGTGTGGATTGGAAGGAGCGGAAGAAGGCACACATCAATCATGATGTGGATCGAAACGCAGATGGAATCTTCGTCGCCGAAGTAGACGGGGAGATTGCTGGGTACGTAACCACTGACGTAAACCCCAAGTCGAAAATCGGGGACATCCCTAATTTCGCCGTCGCACCCCGCTTTCAGCAACGTGGGATTGGAAGACAGCTCCTCGAAACCGCGCTCGCCTACCTTAAGCAGTCGGGGATGCTCCACGCTAGAATTGCTACCCTTGCGCAGAATCAGATCGGTGCGGAATTCTACCCCAAGATGGGTTTTGCGGAGGTGGCTCACCAGATCCACTTCATCCAGCCCTTGTCTTAGCCCGGATAATTCATAAGTTTTCGTAGCGAGGCGGTCACAGCGCCGCCAATTGATCTAGAATGCCGACTACCGTGACCCGTTTCATCAACTGGGGATTCTTGATCCTGCCCCTGTTAATCTCGCCGCTGTTGTTCTTTCCCCCAATTGGGTGGATCTGGATCGCTCTCTGCGTTCCCCTCCTCTGGATAGCAGATCTGGCTCGAAGGAGGTGGCACTGGATCGGACCCCTCTCAATGTGGCCCTAGCCCTTCTACTGGTGATGGCTCTGATCAGTGTTTACGCAACCTTCGATGTCGAGTTCAGCCTTCCCAAGTTGGCTGGTCTGTTGCTTGGGGTTTTCGTCTTTTTCGGATTGGTTCGATTCGTGGGAGAAAACGAGGGTAGGCTGCGCCTCGCTGTGCTGGCCTTCTGCGATGGAGGAATCGCGCTCGTCCCAGTTTACCTCCTGGGTACCCAGTGGAAGCTGAAGCTCCCCCTGTTGGGGGACATAGCCGGGTTGTTCCCGGTACGCTTGACCGGACTCCCCGGAGCTGCGGGAGGCTTCAATGCCAATCCCGTTGGAGGGTCGGCAATTCTGTTCCTTCCCCTCCTGTTCTTGCTGGTTTGACGGTCTTTGAGAACCGAACTGCCGTGGCTAGGGAACCGCAGGGGACTGCTTCGGGTTTTTTTGCTGCTGGGCTGCTGCTGCTTTTCGCCTTGCTTCTTCTCAGCCAATCGCGGGGAGCCTGGATGGCCTTTTCTTCTCGTCCTGGATCGCAGCCGTCATCGCGGTTCCACGGCTGCGCTGGATGAGCCTTCTGCTGATTGTCGTGGTGTTGGCTTCGATGCCTTTCTGGAGCCCAGCCCATCTCAATTTTCTGGTCTACGGAGCCGTCGGTTCAGATCCTGGGGAGATGGGCTTTTCCGGGCGGTTCAAGCTTTGGAGCCGTGCGCTGTACGGCATACAAGACTTTCCTTTCACCGGCATGGGAATGAACGCGTTTCGCAAGGTCGTTCCGGTGCTCTATCCTCTCTTCAGCTTTCCATATCAGGTCGATGTTGCCAGCGCACACAACCACATCTTGCAGGTCGGAGTGGAGCTCGGGATTCCAGGGATGGTAGCCGATGTGCCATTGTGGACCAGCTTGCTCCGGCTTCTGCTGCTGGTTTGGAGGCGTTCTCCTGATTCGGACTACCGCTTGATCGCCGCTGGATTGGGTTGGGGTCTAATCGCCCAGTTCCTGTATCAGATGACCGATGCTATCCCACTGGGGGCTAAACTTGAAATCTTTTTCTGGGTTGCCATGGCCCTGTCTGTGGCTGTCCTGAGACGATCTGGCGTTGTTGAACACGAACGGCTCCTAGGAGGGTTTCACCTCTCAGATGGAATGCCCCTTCTGCTCTGGTTGTTGGTGTCGTTTTTGGCGATTTGGTTGGTCGAAGAATCCCTCTACACAGCTCTTGGAATCGCTCTCTCTGGCGGGATCTTGATAGGCTACCTGGCGCTGCAACCCAAATAAAGTGTTGGAGATAGCGCTGACGGTGCTCGTTTTTCTGAAACTCTAGATCCGCAGTCGGAGAATTGATGCTTCCTGCCAAATACTGTAAACTCTAGAGCCTGTGTGTCTCGCTTTTCGGGAGTCTTCCGGAGTCCTAGATGTTTCGTGAATTCAGCCATCGTCGAATCGGGGTCCTCTTTGCCCACGACTGGTTGGGAACCCTGGCGATTTTCCTGTGTGCGGCCCAGATCCGGGCTGAGGTCGGAAGTTTGCCCTTTTGGGCGACGGATTTACTGGGGGTTTTTCGCATCCCTGCCGATGAAGCCTGGGATATCAACGTAGCGTCGGGCGACATCTACCCTGTCGAGGCGCTGGTATTTATTGCAGCGATTTGGCCTCTCGTTTTGGTAGGCTCTTCCGTCTACGATGGACGCCAGAACGAAACCCTTAAGGTAGAACTGCTTAATGTCCTGGTGGCGATCAGCGTGGCGACTCTGGTTCTGGCCGGCTCCCTGTATTTTACCGGTTGGGAAATGGCGAGAGGGCTGTTTCTGGTTTTCTTCGTGTTGGACATTGCGCTTCTTTTTGGTGTGCGACTTCTCCTCTACGGCTATCGGCGGATGACAAATCCGTTGTGGGCCCCGAGTAGGCAGTCCGTCCTGGTGGTGGGGGCAGGCGAGGTGGGTCGCAATGTAGCCAGTCAATTCAGAAAGTATTCACGTCAGGATCTACAAGTCCTGGGCTATTTAGATGATGATGTTGATAAACAAGGCACGAGCATTGATGGGAAGCTTGTCCTTGGAAGCACAGGCGAAATCGAGAGTGTGATTGCGGCTCACTCTGTGAAAGAGGTAGTGATGGCTCTACCGCTGCACGCCCACGAGCGCTTGGTTAAGATATGCGGAAAACTGCAGATGATGGGTGTACGGGTGTACGTTGTACCTGACCTTTTCGCCCTTTCGTTTCCCAACGCTACCCTGGATGGCTTCGGCGGAATCCCGGTCATCTATCTGGGCCAATCTGGGACCTTTCGATGGCATCGTCTTATAAAGCGGGCATTTGACACCACTGTCGCCACCATGAGTGTTCTCTTGGTCGCTCCTTTGATGCTCTTGATAGCCGGCCTTGTCAAGTGGACTTCTGCCGGTCCCATCCTCTATAGGCAGCAGCGAATTGGTGAAGGGGGACGGGCCTTCGTCATGTACAAGTTCCGGACCATGCTGCAAGACAACGATCCCAGCGTTCATGTGGAACACGTGAGTCGTTTGATTAGGGAAAACGTGGATCCGACGGAGCTTGGTGGAAGGAAAACCCTGAAGCTGAAGTCTGATCTTCGTGTGACCCCATTGGGGAGAATCCTGCGCAAAACGAGCCTGGACGAGCTTCCGCAGCTTTTTAACGTGCTCAAGGGTGAAATGAGCCTGGTTGGGCCCAGGCCCTCACTTGCCTACGAAGTGACTTTGTTCAAGGACTGGCACAAGCACCGTTTCGAGATACTTCCCGGGATCACGGGGCTATGGCAAGTCAAGGGACGTAATCGCGTCAGCTTCGATGAGATGGTACGGATGGACGTCGAGTACATCCAGAAGCAGTCCGTTTGGCTCGACATCAAGATACTCGTACAGACACCCTTTGCCATGTTGTTCGGGCGAGGCGGGGGGTAACCCGGATTTCCGATTACCCCGTCGCCCGAAGGCGGAGTGAAAACTGAAACCTTTCTTTTTGTGGGGCAGCAGTGAATGTAACCAAGGTTGGAGTGATCGGTTGCGGTTACTGGGGCCCGAAACTGGCCCGCAATTTTCACGATTTTCCGGGAGCAGAGCTTTCTTCTGTGTCAGACCTCCATCCGGACCGTCTGGCCCACATGCGAGAGCTCTATCCAAGTGTTTCCACTTTCTCCGACCATCGGAAGATTCTGGATTCAGAGGTGGATGCGGTCGTGGTGGCGACCCCTGTGTCGACCCATCATCGGCTGGCGATGGAGGTACTGCGTGCCGGGAAGCATCTTTTGGTGGAGAAGCCGCTGGCAGCGACAGTCGAGGAAGCGACCGAGATCGCTGAGACGGCCCGCCAGCTAGGCCTCGTAGCTATGGTGGGTCACACCTTTCAGCACAACCCGGCCGTAAAGATGGTCGCTCAGCTCATCGAGTCCGGCGAGCTGGGTGACATCTATTACGTGGATGCCGCACGGGTCAATCTGGGCCTGCTCCAACCCGACATCAACGTGGTCTGGGACCTTGCTCCCCACGACATCTCGATCCTGCTGGACATTCTAAACTCGGATCCGGTGCGGGTGAGTGCGAGAGGCGGAGCCTATATTCGTAGGGAACCTATTGAGGTTGCCTATCTGACCCTTTCTTTTCCCGGAGAGGTCCTGGCCAGCCTACGGCTCTCCTGGTTGGATCCCGTCAAGATGCGGCGCATCACTGTGGTGGGGAGTAAGAAAATGTTGGTTTACGATGACTTACTCGATGAGAAGGTTGTGGTTTACGATAAGGGTGTCGATGTGCCCCCTTACTCGGACACACCGGAGGAGTTCCGGATGTCGTACCGTCATGGACCTGCCCGTCCGGTGCCGTTGGTGTGGGAGGAGCCCCTTCATCTCGAGTGTCAGTCATTCGTGAACTCTATTCAGACAGGCGAGCCCCCCAGTTCCGATGCCTGGGTTGGGGTCAAGGTCGTCCGGGTACTGGAGGCGGCGGACAAGTCCCTTCAGAATGGTGGATTGGGGGTAGACATCGTTTGATGCCTCAGCCAGCCACTCTGCGGGTCGCTCCCGACGTCAAGCTCGGCCGTGACGTGAAGCTCTTTGCCTTCGTCAACCTCTACGGGTGTGAGGTGGGTGATGAGAGCAGGATCGGGACCTTCGTCGAAATCCAGAAGGGGGCCCGCCTGGGGCGGCGGGTAAAGGTATCCAGCCACAGCTTTATCTGTGAAGGGGTGACTCTTGAAGACGACGTCTTCGTCGGTCACGGTGTGATGTTCATTAACGACAAGTATCCTCGGGCGACTGTAAGAAGGGGTGGAGAGCGCCATCCTCAGACGGGGGTGGACTGGAAGGTCGAGCCGATTCTGGTGAAGCGGGGGGCGTCAATCGGGAGCAATGCCACCGTGCTTTGCGGTGTCACCATCGGCGAGAATGCGATTGTTGGCGCCGGCAGTGTAGTGACGCGAGATGTAGCCGAAAATGCCATTGTTTGCGGAGTTCCGGCTCGCCTACAAAGGATCATTCCCGGGGAAGCGCCTGACTTGTGAGCGCGCCCCTGCGGGGCTTTGCTTAGGGTCTGCGCAAAAAATAACTTGGCATTTTGGCATCTCATCTTCACGCCATCTTCGGCCGTTCCGCAATCGCGAAATCCTCAACGTGGACCCGGCTACGCCTGCGGTTTCGCTCAATCGTTCGTGGTCAAATCTGGCGCAAATCTGAGCGCCAATTCTACCAAGTTATTCTTGCGCAGACCCTTAGTCCGATAACCCCTACTCACACCATTACTTTAGAGGCGCAATGTCGGCCACAAAGGGCCCGATCGCTCCTATTTTCCGTCCGGCTGCTATAGCTGGGCCAGGGGGCGGCCAGACTCTAGATCTGTAAGACGTGAGTTGGGCTCTTCGATCCAGGTACGGATCCAGAGTTCGAGTGTCAGGAAGGCCCACAGTTGGTAAGTGTAATCTTCGACCTGTTCTTCCTGGGCACGGACAAGATTGGCGATCGCGTTGGGATCGAAATAGCCTCGGCTCTTGATCGACGTTTCGGAGAGGAGGTCCCCCATCATTTCGCGGAGGTCAACCTGCAGCCAGGTGCGAATGGGAGCGCCGAATCCGGCCTTTCCTCGCCACACCAGCTCCTTCGGTAGGATTCCCTCCATGGCTCGCTTAAAGAGATACTTTTGTTTCATTCCCTTGATTTTGTAATGGGGTGGCAAGCCTCGCACGAAGGTTGCTAGATTTTGGTCGAGCAAGGGAACGCGGGCTTCGATCGAGGCGGCCATGCTCATTTTGTCCGAGTACGTCAGATTGAGTTCCGGAAGGAAAGTCTTTTGATCGACGAACAGCATCTGGTCGACGAAATGGGCGTCGGATACCTCACGAAAGTATTGTAGGTGGGTTTCATAGGGGTCGAACTCGCTGACCTGGGTCTGGAAATCCTCGGTATACAATCCGGCTTGCTCACCTGGTCCATAGTAGGAACGATGGAAGACATAGCGAGCTGGTGCGGGCAGGCCCGCACCCCGAAGCACCTTGCGGAAATATCGATGGAATGCCAGCACCCTGCCCGGGCGAACGCCAGGGATATGTTCTCGAAGCGCTGGCAACCGATCCCAGGCAGGAAGCAAGACACGGTCCCTTACCGCCGAGGGGAACGCTGCCAGGGGCCGGGAGAAACGGTCCTGCAGGTGAACTCGATAGCCACCAAAAATCTCGTCGCCACCCTGGCCACTGAGGAGGACTGTGACCTGGTCTCGAGCTGCCTCGCAGATCAGATAGGAGGCAATCGCGGCGGGATCTGCGACGGGTTCATCCATATGCCAGACGATCTTGGGAAGCAGGTCCGTGACATTGGGTTGGAGTTCTATCTCGTGATGTTCGGCGTCGAATTCTTTAGCAATCTGGCGTGCGAAGACGAGGTCCTGGTTGGACTGTTCCAATTTGGAATCCTCAGCTCGAAAAGCGATCGTATAGGCCTTCATGGAGCGATTGGTGATTTTGGTGCCCAGCGCTAATAGAGCACTGGAATCCAGTCCCCCGCTCAGGAAGACACCCAGCGGGACGTCACTGATCAGATGACGTCTGACGGCGTCCTCCAGCAGCGCTCGCAGTTCTTCGACCCGATCGGCCTCCGTTCGATCTGGCGAGGAATCAGCTGGCTTGCCTTCCCAATACTGCCGAGTTTGGAACTCGCCCTCTTTCCACAACAAGACATGGCCCGGCTGCAACTTGAAAACACCCTTGAAGAGAGTCTTGGGCCCTGGTACCCAGAGAAAGTTCAAGTAATAGTGCAGAGCCTCAGGATCCACTTCCGGTTTCAAGAGTTCTCCTGCCAAGAAGGATTTGATTTCTGAGGCAAAGGCCAACTGTCCTCCTGGCAGTGGCATGTAGTAGAGAGGCTTTATCCCGAATGGGTCGCGTGCCAACAGCAGGTGGTCTTCCTTTTCGTCCCATAGGGCTAACGCGAACATCCCGTTGAGGTCGTTCAAGAAGTCGATGCCGCGTTCTTCGTAGAGGTGAATCAGCACTTCGGTATCGGTTCTTGAGCGAAAACAGTGTCTGCTCTCTAGTCGGGATCGGAGCTCGATGAAGTTGAAGATCTCCCCGTTGTAGGTAACCCAGACCGAGTCATCTTCGTTGCTCATGGGCTGATGGCCGGCCGGCGAAAGATCGATGATGCTGAGGCGTCGGTGGGCCAAGCCGATCCAGGGAATCTCTCGGCGTTGGAGGATCTTGACTCCCATGTCGTCTGGCCCACGATGAGCGATCACCGCACTCATCTTTTCCAGTTGTCGTTCACGGGCAAAGCCGGCCGTTCCGCAGATACCGCACATTAGTTCTGCTGAACCGTTTCTGACACTGGACGCACCTTTCTGGAAGTTGGAAAGACTCCTCTGACCGCACCGAGTATGAAGGCCAGATTCGCGAGCAGGACGAACCCTGGAGCCAGAACTCCCAATCGAAGGGACTGGCTAGCTGCACTCATCACCACCGGATAAGAGCAGAGAACTGAAAGGAACAGGAAGCTAGCACCCAGTAGGCCAGACATCGCACTGGACAGGGAGGCCACTCCACTCAGGATCGCGAGTCCCAGGAACAAGAGCTGGAGCCTCCGAGTGGTTGGTGTTCGGCTGTCGGACAGCGTCTTGTGGGGGTAGCGGCGGTAGATCCAGAAGGCGTGCGTGGCGTAGTGAAACTTCCTTCGCAAGTACTGAAAGAGGCTCTGAGGATGTGGATGAGAAACCTGGGCGGCGGGGACGAAGTACATTCTATGATTGAGGTGAGAGAGTCGAAAGGAAAGTTCTACGTCTTCTAGCCAGCCGAAGTTTTCGTCGAAGGGGGGGGTCTCCCCAAGGACTTCTCTTCGAAAACCGCAGTTACCCGTATTGAGGAAATCGATTTCCTGATGCTTCTTCATCCTGGAGTAGCGCTCGTCCAGCTCGATTTGAATCAGAGCTGCGACCCATTGGGACTGTTTCGAACAGCAGCGTCCAACCGCACCCGAGACCTGGTTCTCCAGGAGAAGACGACTTAGTGTTTCGAGCCAATTTCGATCAGGGACACAGTCCGCATCCGTAAACAGGACGACAGCTCCCGCCGCTTCCTCCACGCCACGGTTGCGGGCGGTTGAGGTGCCAGAGGGAGGTTGTGAAAAAAGGCGCACTCCGTATTCCTGGGCGATCCGGGCACTCCCGTCGGTGGAGCCGTCATCGACGACGATGACCTCATACTTTTTGGCTGATAGACTTTGATTTGCGAGACTATGGAGGCAGCGAGCCAGGACCTCTTCTCCGTTCCGAACGGGAATCACGATGGAGATCTCTGGGCTCAAGGTTTTTCCCTTAAGACCCAGAACGCCAGGGCCATGGCTGCTGTTGGAAGAAGGATCAGGGAGTGGACGAGTAAGCCGAAAGCTAGAGCCGGTGTCTTTGCGATTCCGAACAGGCTGAGTCCCAGCACTGACAACTCCTGAAACACTCCTATCTTTCCCGGGGTTGAAGGAACTGCGACGCCGATCTGGAGGATGACCAGAAGTGCGACCGATACAACCAGCGGCTGCTCCAGGCTGAGGAACAGCAAGACGGAGTAGTTGACAAGAATGCCACTGCACCAGAGTAGAGCAGAAATCCCAATCAGCAGTATCAGGGATCCAGCTGAGTGCTGCAGTTTCATGTTGGGAAGTCGCGGCACGATCAGAACGGCTAGTGCCAGAAAGACCGATCCCACTAATATGGCTGCTACCCTGGGTCCTTCCAGCCATTCGGGTACCATCCAAACCAATGGGAGCAAAGTACAAAGGCCTGCCAGAAATGCGGCGTCGATTCCCTTTTCGACCGCAATCGTGCCTGCCGTCATCCACTTTTGGTCCTTCATCATGAGAACTCTGGCTATGTCGCCGGAGCGGAGTGGCATCAGTAGATTTAGAGTCTGTCCGGTCACGATCGCTCTCACCAGCGTAGTCATGGCCGGGGCCTGATCTGAGAAGAGGGTCCTCCATCGTAGTGCGCGCAGAAAGGGAGAGAGCAAGACCAGGGCCAGGGCGGCCAAAAGGAATTTGGGGCGGCCCTGATACAGCAGCTCCAAAAGGCGCTCGAACTCTACGCCCCTCGAGGCCATGACAACCAATAGAACACCTAGCGACGCTGCCAGCACCATGCGGAGGGATGGATGGGGAATTTTCATCGCGCCGAGGTTCCATTCAAATAAAAGATTTCTCCCTTTCAGCGAGTCGAAAATGAAACTATACTCCCGTTCTACGACCCTTGCCATCCCTGGATTTTTGGGACTTGCTGCAGCCTCCCAATCAGCTGCGCTCATTCCTCCCCGCTTCTTCTGGAGGGTTTAACCCAGGTTTAGCCCGCATTTCTCATCGCTGGTCTACTGTGTCGCCGCAATCATCCGCCCTGGCTGCGTTACGCTCCTTCGGCCTTCTCGACGTACTGCACGAGTACGACTGCGGGGGCTCGCCACGAGTGGTCTCGGGCGCAAGCCTTGCCAGGACGGCCCTTGCGGTGCCTCGCTACGACAAGCGATGAGAAATGCGGGTTAGGAGTCACTGCCTCTGTCGTAGGCAGGGGACGACTCGGGCGTCAAGGCAAGGCCGACCACAAAGCCGATTTCCATTGCCAGACTGGGGAAGCTGACGTCTGCCAGGTTGTGAATCAGGAAGGCGGTGAGGATTCCTGCGGCGGCATAGTCTCCCGAGGCCCTCACGTGGAGAAGGGCCCTTCCAGAGAGCCTGACCAGAAAATAGAGGAAGCCCGCGAGGCCCAGAACACCGTAGAGTGCAGCTAGCTGCAAGAAAAGATTATGAGAGTGGATCCGGTAGTTGATCTCGAGAGCGGGAAAGTAGATCACCTGGTCTCGGTACCGGTTGATGATTTCTACGTGTTCTTCAGTCACGTCCCTATATCTTCCTGGACCGATGCCAACCCAGGGATGATCCCTCCAGATCTGGAACCCAACCTCCCAGTAAGGGAGTCGGGAGTCCGCCAGAGTTCCTACCAGGCCTTTCTCGGATCTTAGCTGCACATTTTGTAGCGACCTGTGTATCTGGTCTCCGATGGATGTCATTGGTAGGACGAAGACCCCGAGCAGCAGGATTCCGACGAGGTGAGCTGCAAGCAGTGGCCCCGAACGCCTCAGCCACTGGCCAATGAGTCTGGAGTGGTTGAGGTAGGGCTGCCGAAGTCGGGTTCTGTAGTGCAGCACCGACATCGCCAACATCGCAAAGATGAGCGCAAGCGGTGCGGTTCGGGAAAGCGTGGAGAGCTGGGCGATCAAGGTCAGCGTAAAGAGGTAGATCCAGAGGAGCCGTATCTTCCGACCTGCTGAGGTCAGAATGAAGAAGAAATAGAATGGGAGCAGAAGATTCAGGTAGGCTGCAAACTGATTTGGGTTGTTGAAGAAGGAAAATACTCGGGTACCAGAGACGAGTCTGGCGCCGACCATTGGAGTGAGCTGCAGCAGGCCGGTCGTTGCGAATAGGAATCCGGCTAGGGCAAGCCCAACCCTAACCCTCTGCTTGTCGCGTTGACCACGAAATACCTCCAAAGTAAGAAACAGCATCAGGAAGATTTCGCTTGACCGAAGAAGATGGGGTAAGACCTGGTGCCAGTCGAGCTGGGTTACCCCCGAGACGGCGATGGCAAGCAGAAAAGGAACGCCCCACAAAAGAGGCTGTGGCCTCAGCTTCGCAAGTTCTTGCCCGCTTAGCCAAGCCAGAAGACAGGCCCCGAATTCCATTTCGGACAGGGACACTATGATTCCTTCGTAGGTCGGCTGCACGGCGTCGATAGGGATCGTTAGAAATAGGAGAAGAAGACCGTAGGTAGGACGGAGACGTGTGAGGGCTGCCAAGACGGCGACCCAGAGGGCGGCGAGGGGGTGAAAATAGAGAGACGTCAGAGTGACTAGGAGCGCGATCCCAGCATAGGCAATCCAACGGGGCACTGAAACAACTTATAGAAAACAGGTCTACTTGGCTAGCCCCTTGCCCTTGCCCTTGCCTTCGCTCTTGCCATTGCCCTTGCAATAGTCTCGGCTTCAACAGATGAAGTAGGGCAGGGGCACGGACAAGCCGCACCGGCAAGGGAGGACGCTCAGCAATTGCCCCTTGTTCGGCGGTAGAGAGGTAAGCTCGATCAAGCGATGGAAATTATTCGAGGCGGAAGGCGGGTCGGACACTCTGAGATCTGGTAGCCTCAAGATCCCAGCGGTGCCAGCCGTCGAAGTGTTTCTCCAGGATATCTTTCCCCCCCCCAGGTGATGAAAGTCCTGCAGCCTCAAGGTCTGCGTCTACCATGATGCGCACCAACTCGTTGAAACGAACTTTCGGTGTCCATCCCAGCTCTCGTATCGCCTTTTCCGGGTTGGCTCGCAGCGACTCAACCTCGTTGGGGCGGTAGTATCGTGAGTCGATCTTCACATGATCTTTCCAGTTCAGGTCGACATACTCAAAAGCCTCTTCCAGAAACTCGCCCACAGAATGAGATTCGCCGGTGCCGATCACGAAGTCATCGGGCTGCTCCTGCTCCAGCATCATCACCATGGCTTCGACGTACTCGGGAGCGTAGCCCCAGTCACGCTTGGCATCCAGGTTGCCCAGATAAAGGTGACTTTGCCGGCCTCCGACGATTGCCGCCAAGGCACGGGTGATCTTGCGGGTGACAAAGGTCTCACCTCGTCGGGGCGACTCATGGTTGAACAGGATGCCGTTGCAGGCAAAAAGCTGATAGGCCTGGCGGTAGTTCCTTGAAGCCCAGTAACCGAACAGCTTGGCCGTAGCGTAAGGACTCTGCGGCTGAAAGGGTGTGTTCTCGTCCTGAGGAGATGGAGCGCTCCCGAACATCTCACTTGAGGAAGCCTGATAAAAGCGGGCCCGGACTCCACTCCGGCGAACGGCCTCCAGAATGCGGACGGTCCCGAGGCCAGTCACGTCGGTCGTGTAGTCGGGCAGGTCGAAGCTCACCCGGACGTGACTCTGAGCTGCCAGGTGGTAGATTTCATGGGGCTCGATCTCGTAGATGAGATTTTGAAGGCTTCCAGTGTTTCCGATATCGCCGTAGTGAAGGAAAAGGCGCGTGTCGTTGTGAGGGTCGCTGTAAAGATGATCGATGCGACTGGTGTTGAAGGTGCTCGCACGCCGGATCAAGCCGTGTACTTCATAGCCTTTAAAGAGGAGAAGCTCGGCAAGATAAGAACCGTCTTGGCCGGTAATGCCGGTGATAAGAGCTTTTTTCATGAGACCCTAAAAGTAATGGTTCGTAGTGTTATCCCCTGTCTGAGCTGCTGAGCGCGATGCTTCTCGAACCACTCAATAGTATTACGTAGACCTTCCTCGAACGGTACCTTCGCCCGAAATCCGAAGAATCTTTCCGCCTTCTGGGTGTCGAGGCTCCTGCGGGGCTGACCATCGGGTTTGCTCTTATCCCAGGTGATGGATCCTTGAAATCCGGTAAGTCGGACGATCAGAGACGCCAGGTCCCGGATACTAATTTCCGACCCTACGCCGAGATTGACGGGTGCGCTTTCATTGTATCGCTGGGCGGCAAGCAAGATTCCTTCGGCGGCATCGCTGACGTAGAGAAACTCTCGAGTGGGATTGCCCGTTCCCCAGACTACGAGTTTTTCTTCGCCCTTCTCTTTGGCTTCGATCACTTTTCGAATCAGGGCCGGAATCACGTGAGAAGAATCCGGGTCGAAGTTATCTCCAGGCCCATAGAGGTTGGCAGGCAGAAGAAAGATAGAGTTGAAGCCGTACTGCTGACGATAAGCCATGGACTGAACCAAGAGCGTCTTTTTAGCCAGCCCGTAGGGTGCGTTGGTCTCCTCCGGGTAGCCTTCCCAGAGGTTCTCCTCCTTGAAGGGAACCGGTGTCACTTTGGGGTAGGAACATACGGTTCCAATCGTGACAAACTTCTCGACCCCGTACTTCCAAGCAGCATGGAGAAACTCTACCCCCATGCGCAGGTTGTCATAGAAGAATTCAGCAGGATGTTTTTGGTTGGCCCCGATTCCGCCAACCCGGGCTGCCATGTGAATGATGATGTCCGGCCGGGTGTCGGCGATAACTCTATGCACAGATTCGGTTTCGCGCAGATCGTAATCTCGGCTTGGAGGAGCGAAGATCTGGGCAGGAGAAAGCTGCTGGAGCCTCCCAACCACGAAGGAGCCGAGGAAGCCCCCGCCGCCGCTCACCAGAACTCGCTTGCCTTTCCAGTATTCTAGAGAGCTCGCCCGACTGGCATCCATTGCGTTCTAACAGGCTTTTCGTCTTCTTTACGAAGAAGAATCTGTCAGCGTAGGGCCGATTTTTGGAGAGAAGCTAGCCTTTTCCGGTCCCGGAAATCTCGTTCAGCTTGGGCTCGCCAATAATCGATTTGGCGATTTCAGTAAGTGAGCAGAAGACCAGACCGATGAGGGGAAGTCAAGCGGATCAACTGCCCGCTGAGGCGCCATTTCCAGCACTTTTCCCCAGTCAGTGCTTGGTCCGACCCTCGATCAAATCGATGGTATGGGTGAGCAGTTTGATAACAGCTTCGAGCGACTCGGTTGCTCCCTTGGGACTGCCGGGCAGGGCAAGGATGAGTGTTTCCTTTCTCACGCCAGCCAGGGATCGTGAGAGGGAAGCAAAGTCCGTCTTTTCGAGTCCGCGCAAGCGCATCAGCTCTGCCAGCCCTTCTGCCTCCTTTTCCAGTAGCGGACGGATTGCCTCCGGTGTGACGTCTCGAGGACCCAGTCCGGTCCCTCCCGTGGTCACGACCAGATTGAGAGTCTGATCGCAGAGCTCGATGATCTGTGCTCTAATCCTCTCTACGTCGTCCGGCACGATCCGCCGGGAGGCCACCGACCAGCCTTGCTGCGTCAGCTGTTCCGACAATGCCTTTCCGGAGAGGTCCTCGCGTTGGCCGTGGTAGCAGCCGTCACTGATGGTGACTACGGCTGCCTTCATGCGCCGTATCCCTCGATCCAGATCTCGCCGTCTTCGTAGTGCTCCTTCTTCCAGATAGGGACAGAGGTCTTCAGGGAATCGATAGCGAAGCGACACGCCTCGAACGCCTCGGTTCTGTGTGATGAGGAGATCGCTATGAAGACGCTGCTGTCGCCGATCTCCAGTCTTCCGGTCCGATGAACCATTGCCATTCCCTCGAGCGACCAGCGCTTTATCGTCTCTTCCCGAATCCTTGCCATCTCCTTTTCGGCCATTTCGGAGTAGGCTTCATAGTAGAGGTGAGTGACCTTCTTGCCGCGGGCGTGGTCGCGGACAACTCCATCAAAAGTGACGATTGCTCCCGCCTTTGACGAGCTGGCTTCCTCGATCACCGCGTTCCGGTCAATTGGGCCCTCCACGATCCGTATCATGACCCACCTCCGCTCACTGGGGGGAAGAACGCAATCTCGTCACCCGAAGTGACAGTCTGTTCCCATTCTGTGTATTCCTGGTTGACCGCTATCAAGAGGATTGACTCATAGCGCTTCAGTTCAGGGCACTGTTTCCCCAGTGTATTGAAGACGTCACGGACCGTAGTCCCCTCCTCGGCGAGATCCAGCTCGACTTCAGAGCGGCCCACCAGATCCTTCAGGGAAGCGAACAGGACGACTTTGACCATCGTGTTTTATTATAGCTGCCGCCAGGGGTTGGCACATGGTGTAACATGGAGTTCAAATGAAAAGGGCGTTCCTGCTGCTCTTGCTTACCGCGGGTTCCCTGCACGGTGAGATCCTGAAGGTCCAGATCGACGGGGTTATCGATCCCATCACCTCGGAGTTTATTACTTCTGCGGTTCGCGAGGCAGAAGACCGGGATGCGGAGTTTCTGCTGATCAGTCTTTCCACTCCAGGTGGGCTCGGGATCTCGATGCAGGAGATCATCCAAACCATCCTGAATTCCGAGGTTCCCATCGTTTGCTACGTGGAACCTCAGGGTACCCATGCTGCTTCAGCGGGCTTCTTCATCCTACTTTCGGCCGACGTCGCTGCTATGGCTCCTGGTACCAACACCGGCGCCGCGCATCCGGTTTTCCCCTTCGGAATGGAAGACAAGATCATGCTGGAAAAGGTGAAGAATGATGCCTTGGCGAATCTACGTGCCATCGTAGAGGTGAGAAACCGGAATTACGAGCTGGCTGAGAAGGGTGTGATCGACAGCGCGTCCTATACCGATCAGGAAGCCTTGGAGGGCAAGCTGATAGATCTTGTCGCTTCCAGCCAGGATGAGCTATTGGAGCAGCTGGAGGGCAGGGAAATCACTCGTTTTTCAGGTGAAACACAGATCCTGCGAGTCCAGAGCCATCAGCTCCGTGTGCTCGAGATGAGTTTGCGGCAGCGTATTCTCTCTAAGATTGCCGACCCCAATTTCTCCTTGGTGCTAGGTGTGATGGGTGCTTTGGGTCTCTATCTGGAGTTTTCGCATCCGGGACTGATTCTGCCCGGAGTCCTGGGAGCGATCTCTCTTCTGCTTGCTTTACTGGGATTCTCGCTTCTCCCCGTCAACCTGATCGGAGTCCTGCTGATCGTTCTGGCATTGGGTCTGTTCATCGCAGAGGTCAAGATTCAGGGGTTTGGCATTCTTGGAATGGGAGGAGTTGTTTCGATGATCCTGGGGATGCTCTTTTTGATTGACGCTCCCTACCCGGAATTGCGTATCAGTCTGGAACTTGCCCTGTTCGTGACCATTCCCTTTAGTCTGATCTTTATGTTTTTGCTTCGTCTGGTGATCAAGTCCCACTTCTCGAGAGTAACCACGGGAGCGTCCGGTATGGTTGGACTCATTGGGGTGGCTCGGAGTGACATCAAGCAGGACGGAGGGCAGGTCTTCGTTATGGGGGAGAGGTGGCAGGCAGTGTCCGAAGTTCCCATTCCAGCAGGAAGCAGAATCAGGGTACTCCGGTTAGCCAACCTGGTCATGGCCGTTGAGTCCTACCATGGTTCAGGTGTATCGTTGACCCAGACCGAATCAAGTGCTGCGCCCGGGCCGAATATTGATGGCCCCTAAAGGCTGCGCGGGCCCCAGACGGGAGGTTTTTTCATGACTCTTTCTTATTTGGTGCTTTTCGGGATTCTTATTCTCTATCTGCTGTCGGTGGTGAATGTTCTACGGGAATATGAGCGCGGCGTCATTTTTCGTTTGGGACGTCTGTTACCGAAGTCCAAGGGTCCCGGCCTGATTCTGGTGTTCTGGCCGATTGATCGGATGGAGCGCATCAGCCTACGCCTGGTGACGATGGATGTGCCGTCCCAGGACGTCATTACGCGGGACAACGTGTCGGTCAAGGTCAACGCCATAGTCTATTTCCGTGTTGTCGAACCGAATTCCGCCGTGGTCTCGGTCGAGAATTTTCTCTACGCTACTTCGCAGCTGTCTCAGACTACCTTGAGATCTGTCCTGGGACAGGTAGAGCTAGACGATCTCCTGAGCAAGCGGGAGGAACTCAACGAAAGACTTCAGACGATTCTAGATCAGCACACCGACCCTTGGGGTATCAAGGTGACCATGGTCGAGATCAAGACCGTCGATCTGCCTTCTGAAATGCAGCGAGCCATGGCACGCCAGGCAGAAGCGGAGCGCGAGCGGCGAGCCAAGATCATCCACGCGGAGGGAGAATATCAGGCGGCCGAGCGTCTCAGGGACGCGGGGAAGACTCTGGCTGAAGAGCCGGTGGCGTTCCAGTTGAGATACCTCTCAACCCTGACTGAGATTGGAGTAGGGCAAAACTCGACCATCGTGTTCCCTATACCGGTGGACTTGTTCACCCCTTTCCTCGAGGGAATGAAGAAGATAAAGGAACAGTCAACGAGTGAGTCTGAGACTTAGTGCGCCACAGTCATTTGCTCTCTACGGCATTGCGGTGCTTGTCATCTGGTTCTTTTTTGGACTTGGCCTCTTCGTGGGCAAGTCCTATTTCGTCGAGGCAGACTCCCCTCTGCAGAATCTTTCGCAGCCACCACCACCGGTTCCCGATGTGAAACCCGATCTGGAATTCTATGAAGAACTTACTCTACCCTCTCCTCAGCGAGAGGCTGTGGTCCCGGCCGCGACACCGGAACCTGTTTCGGAGGGTGGCCCGACGGATAGGACCGCTACCGAAACGGAGGAGTCAGTCCCGGTAGGGAGTGCATCCACATCAGCTGCTAGTGAGCCGGTCCAACTCCTGTATACGGTGCAACTTGGCGCCCTAAGTAAGGAAAAGGACGCCCGCAGGCTGCTAAAAAAGTTGGAGGGCGCAGGCTATTCAAGCCGGCTTCAGAAGCCGGGGCCTGACAGTCCTCTTCATCGTGTCTATGCCGGCGAATTTGCAACCAGGGAAGAGGCCGCCCGGCTCAAGAGTCGATTAGACGCCGCGGGCTTCCCGAATTTCATAAACAGCATCTCCTCGTCGCCCTCCCCCTGATTTGTCGAGCGCTCATGCTTTCGTTCACGATACTTCCTCTGATCTCAGGCATCGCTCTGTGGTTCGCTTTTCCCGACCATTCGCTCTTTTTCCTGTCCTGGGTGGGTTTGATACCGTTTCTGTACTTCCTGACCCAGGAGCGACCTTGGAAGACCATCGTTGCGGGCAACTTTGTCCTGGGATTGACTTATTTTGGAGGCGTTCTTTACTGGATTCCGGAAGTTTTGATTGGCTATGGAGGGCTCGGTTGGGGGATCTCAATCCCCATTTTCTTTTTGATGATGCTGCTGCTCAGCCTTTTTCTTCTCCCCTTTTCGGTCTTGACTCATGCCGTTTCCACCCGGTCGAGAGAGGCAGCCCTCTGGTCCGCTCCTGGCTTCTGGGTGCTTTCCGAGCTTCTCAGAAACTACTATGCCGTGGGTGGCTTTCCCTGGGCTTTGCTGGGACATTCGCAATACCCCTTTGAGTGGATGCGACAGCTGGCTGATATTAGCGGCGTCTACCTAATCTCGTTTCTGATCGTCCTTGGCAACTGTGCTCTGTTGGCTCTTTTTCGTTTTCGGAGCTACCGGACCTGGGTTCTGCCTGCGATCTTCGCTCTTCTATTCGTGGGATCAAATCTCTACGGTTGGTATCGGGTCGAAGTCTGGCAGGTCCCCGCGGGAAAATCGATCAAAGCCGCTCTGGTGCAACCCAATATCTCACTTTCGGCACCCCTTGAGCACTACGCCAAGAAGTACTTCGAAGTGTTGCCCGCGTACTACCGGCAGGCCGTTTCGGCGGGCGCCGACTGGGTCGTGTTTCCGGAAGCCCCTAATCCCTACTTTTTCGACACAGATTTCTATTTTCGAACCTTCTGGCAGCGATTGGTTCGGAATTCAGGTGCGCCGGTGCTCCTGAACAGTACGTCAGTGGAAACCAAGTCGAGTACCCGTTACTACAACGGAGCACTCTTGATCGGCCCTGAAGAGCGGCCTGCTTACCGCTACCACAAAATGCACCTGGTGCCCTTTGGGGAATACGTGCCTGCGGCGGATTGGTTGAGTTTCGTCCAACCTCTGGTGCAGGAAGTGGCGGGCTTCTCGGCTGGAACCACCGCCGTGGTGGGTGATGTCGGTGGCATTCCCTTCGGGACTTTGATCTGCTTCGAAGGAATTTTTCCGGAATCGGCCCGGGAGTTCGTGCGACAAGGCGCCCAGCTTCTTGTCAATATCACGAATGATGCCTGGTATGGTCGCAGTGCCGCACCCAGGCAGCATCTGGAGTTCGGAGCCTTCCGTGCAGTAGAGAACCGCAAGCCCATTCTGCGGTGTGCCAACAGTGGCTATTCGGCCGTCATCGACCCTTTGGGGAGGATTCAGCAAGAGCTGGGATTGTTCCAGGACGGCATTGTGCTTGCCGATGTCACCGCGTGTCCCTACCGCTCGATTTACTCTCGGGTGGGCGAATGGCTTAACATATCTCTGGTCGTGTTGGCGCTAGTCACGGGTGTTGCGGTGTTCAGGCCAAGAAGTAAGAGTCGGAGGAAATAGGTCGTGGAAGACTTCCAGGGACGCTACAAAGAACTGAAAGAGAAGGTAGGACATTTGTGGGGGTATCTTTGACGTCGATGCCAAGAAGGTCGAGCTGGATGAAATCGAAAAGGTCCTCTCGGATCCTGATTTTTGGGGCAAGTCCGAGGAGTCTCGGCAAGTTCTTCGCCGTAGAAGCCGTCTGCAGAATACCTTGACTCTGGCCCAAGAGTGCATGAGCGCTCTCGGGGATGTGGAAGCTCTGATCCAGCTGCACGAAGAGGGAGAAGATGTCCTGGACGACCTGGCCGAGGAGATCGTGACGCTGGAGACGCGCGTTGCCAAGACCGAAATCAGCACACTTCTATCTGGTGGACACGATGCCAACAATGCGATTGTGACGATTCATCCCGGAGCCGGTGGGACCGAAAGCCAGGATTGGGTGGAGATGCTGCTCCGAATGTACCTGAGATGGTCGGAGAAGCACGATTACAAGACCGAGATCACAGATTTCCAGGAAGGCGACGAAGCCGGTGTGAAATCGGTGACGTTTCTGGTTGAGGGCGAGTTTGGATACGGGTATCTCGCCTCCGAAATTGGTGTGCATCGGCTGGTCCGGATCTCGCCGTTCGATTCTGCGGCTAGACGGCATACCTCCTTCGCCTCTGTCTTCGTGACACCCGAGCTGGAGGATGATGTCGACGTAGTGATCGACGAAAAGGATCTGAAGATCGATACCTACCGATCCTCAGGCGCCGGAGGACAGCATGTGAACGTGACCGATTCCGCGGTGCGAATTACTCATCTGCCGACCGGGATCGTGGTGCAGTGTCAGAACGAGCGCTCGCAACATCGTAACAAAGCCACCTGTATGAAGATCCTGCGATCGAAGCTCTACGAGTTCGAGATGGAGAAGAAGCAGAAGGAGCTCGACGCCCAGGAAGATGCCAAGCCCGACATAGGATGGGGTAACCAGATTCGCTCCTATACCTTACATCCCTACCGATTGGTGAAGGACCATCGGACCAAGCAGGAGGCAGGTGATGTAGACTCGGTTCTAGGCGGTGGGATCGATCTCTTCATTGAGACGTTTTTGAAGCAGAGAAGTCAAAAGAAGGGCAGGCTGGAAAGGCTGGCGATTGGTGGGGGAGATGGACGAATCAGCAAAGAAGGATGACCCGGCTGGTACCAAAGGTGTTGAGGCACAGCAGTCGGCGACTGCGTCTACCGATCTGAAGGCGCAAGCTCAGGTTGTTCGGGAGATCAGCCGCACCGGAGATTCTCGCAGTGAGGCCGGGGGCACATCCTTCCTGGTTAGGAGCTGCTATACACTGCTGACCTTTGCCGTCCTCTTTGCCGTGATCATCTTGTTGAGCCTTTCTTCGGTCCGGCGAGGGGTGATCACGAATGTCCATGAACAGTGGACTGAATGGACGGCCAGTGCCTCCAGCTCCGAGATCTTTCGACTGCCTCCTCCACCCCCGAGAGTCGTCGAGAAAGAGGTTGCCGTAATCACGCCGCCCGTGTTGGTGCCCGCAGGAGATCAGGCAACGGCAGTACTCTATGCCGATGGGGAAGAGGGGGAGCCGTCGCGTCGTCTAGGGGGCAAGAAGCCAGAAGTCGTTCTGGAGAAGACCAAGGACAGCATCGCGGCTTACGACCTGCTCACCAAGAAATCGCGTGTGGTGCGAGAGTTGAAGGAAGGCAAGCATCCCCGGTACAAGTTTGTGGATTGGAGGGCGGTGAAGAACAGTGCTCCCGTGTTCTGGATCGATCTCCTCGCCTCGGACTCCTCCGGAAAACAATTCCACCTGGTCTGGTCGGTAGATCTCGAGACCAAAGACCTCAGTGCTTTGAGTCAGGCAGCTCGAGATCTGGAATCGGAAGCGGGGAAGTAACGCACCCAGCCCGACTCTTTCATCTCCAGTAACTCTTCAGTCTACGATCTCCCCTTTTTCGCCACGATTCACTCAGATGAGACGAACTTGATTCTCAAGATCTTATCGTCGTTGGGTCGCAGGTCCGCGCGCCCGTCGGTGTTGCTGGTACAGACATAGAGGTGTCCGTCCGGACCTACCGTTACGTCTCGGAGTCGACCGTAGATCCCTTACCTGGATGTGAGGGCAAACCAACGCTCAATCCGCCGAACCTCGTAATCCCTGCCAAAGCGGATGCGAATCAGGGCTTGGCTGGTCAGGGTCACGACGAAGAGATCTCCCTGGTAGAAGGTCATGCCGCCGGGAGGAACCGATTTGTTCTTCCAGATGACAATCGGATCCTGAAACTCCTCAAGACCCGGAGCCCCAACGACCTTGGGCCATCCATAGTTCCTTCCTGCGACGATCTGATTGATCTCATCCCGGTGTCTTGCTTTCCTCTTCCACTTCGGCGCCGGAAGGCCCGTGCTCGGAGTTGAAGAGCACACCCGTTTCGGGATCCCAGGTGAGCCCCTGAACCACACGGTGGCCATAGGAGAAGACAGGCGAGTCGGGGAAGGGGTTGTTTTGGGAATCTGCCCATCTGGCCTGAGACGGAGAATTTTCCCGTCCAATGACTGAAGATCCTGTGAAACGGGGGGACGTTCAACATCCCCGGTCCCGATGTAGAGCATGCCATCCGGACCGAAGGCGATACGACCACCGATATGATAGCGGAGAGCCGAAAGGCCATCTAGAACTACCTCATCGAGAGTCGCGTGCGTACCCAGATGCTTCAAGCGTTGGATGCGTGCCTGCTGACGACCGTCTTCACTGTAGCTGTACATACTGTACATAACGTAGACATAGGGGTGGCCTTCGAAGTCCGGATGAAGCGCCATCCCCATCAGGCCGCTGTCTCCATCATGGTGAGCATTGATCTCGAGATAGGTAACGGGTTCGGATCCGCCCCGGGCGCTCGCTCACGAGAGCATCGCCGTTGGGTAGAAACAACAGGGTCCAGGAAATGCGCAGGTTAGCCACCCAGGTCTCGACCTCAACCCCTTCTACCTTTGGCAGATAGACGTCTGCTACGGTCTGGGGCTGCTCACCCAGAATCGGTCCTTGAGCGAATAGGTAGGGGCCGCTCAGCAGGACAAGAAATATCGGTAGCTGATTTCCCAACGAAGTGTTCAAAGCGAAACGACTGGAAGGTGTTTTCATCTTATGATTTTCCTCTCGATAGCACCAGTAATACTGGAATTTCCATCAGGCTCGCTTCCTGCGGGTGTGGCCAGCCCGGCGACAAGACTACAAAGGTTGAGACAGGTCGGCAACCACGAGAAGGGGGCCTGTTCTCTGCCATTCGACGACGTGCCCTCCGGGGCGATTGTTTACAAGTTGTTGGGAAGGGAAATAGAGTACCGGGAGAGATCGTTCAAGACTGGTCTGAAACCGCCGATCCAACGGAGGCTCCTATGAAAAATCACCGTCTTCTGAAGAAAATTCAACCCTGGCTTGAAGGAGAACTGGGAGCCCTGATTGGTCGGCCGGGCCACCCCTTGGTAGCGGTTCTAGCGACTGAACCCCGAGCTGAAGGATCCAGGACTCTATGGGCTGTCAGGGTCCAGGGACAGGCGATAGTTACGGTCCGAGAGGACTGGCTGGAACACGTGCAACGCGCCGTCAGTACGCTGTCACTTGATGAGCTCTTTACTGTATTCGGTGTCTATGAACTTGCCCGGGTGACCCTTCCTCTGGGAACCACGGTCTTCGGTCCCAGCTGGTATCTGGCGGCTGATGGGGACTCATTTATCCCGGCAGGTGACACTCGTCCGGTCCAGCTCGCGGGAGAGGACTTGGAAGCAAGGGTGGACTCGTCCATTTTCTGGCATTGTCCCCTCCGGCAGGCAGTTGTGGCTCACGCTGTCTTCGAAGAAAATCGTTTGGTGGCTTTGGCTACCACACGATTGCTTGGCGACCTGGTCTACGAGATTGGGGTCGATGTGGCCCCCAGGGCCAAAAGCCAGGGGCTAGGCCGCGCCGTAGTCAGCGCAGCTGGAGAGTGGATTCTAAGGCAGGGAGGCCTGATCCTGGCGGTGGCCGCCCCCTGGAACGTCCCCTCCGTCCGGACCATGCGTTCACTGGGTCTTCGGCTGGTCCTCACGGATTTGGACAGCTTCCCAGCACCCTTTCGGCTGCCCCCGCAGCCCCTGGGGGTGCCTCATCCGGACGCCCAGATCTACGACTACTATCCCGCCTGGGCAATGAACGCTGCGGTTCGCCCCGCTGATGAGGTGGAACGCCTTCGCCACGAATAAGCTGCAACTTCAAGAATCCGTCGCACGTCGAAACGTCTGAACGTCTCTAGTCTCCGAACAGCGCATCGAACGGGACCCGTTTGCCGACAGCATCAGCCCTTTTTACCAAGACCAGACTGCCCAGAATCTTGTCACGACCTGAGGGTGAGCTGCGAGTATTACCAAGCCAAGTCCGGCAGAGCCGCGAACGACTTGAGTCGTTCGCAAGATAAGCCCAGGTTCCGAGGAGAGAGCCGGACAACAGCACGATATCGCCTATCCTCGACCGAGGTTTCGTTCTCGAATGGGGCAGCACCGCTGGGGGCCACTAAGCTGAAACTTCATTTGGTTTCAGGTTCAGGATTCCCAACCGTGGCACGGCCTTCCAGGCCGTGATTGTCGAGCCCTTGGCTCGACGGATTGGTCATCACGGGCAGGGATGCCCATGCCACTGTAGGACACTGAGTTTTCTTTCTCGAATGCGGGCTAGGATCGTGATCTGCTTGGACCACGGTATCTATGTTTCAGTGTTCCCCATTCGACCGTCCCAGATCAGGGAATCGACTCACTACCTCCGCGTAAAGGGCCTGACCCAGGACCCGGTTCCCCTCTGCGGTGAGATGAGCGAAGTCGAAGTAGAGACTGCTCCCTCCCCCCTGGCCAAGGGCATCGGTGCAGTCCAGGTGGGGAATCTGAGCGGATTCCGCCCACTCTAGTGTCCGCTGGACCAGTCCACGGGCGAAGCGGGAATGTTGGGGCGCGTGCTCCTCGAAGACGAAACGCGACGGAAGGACCAGTAGCAGGAAGGGTATCTCTTGTTCGGCCAGGACCTGGTGCATTCCCTCGACTGCCCTGAACAGACGCTTCCAACCTGCTTCGATTCGCTCCTGGTCGAGTAGATACCTTTCGAATCCAAGTATGTAGTAGGTGACACCGGCGGTGCTGTGGAAGGGCTCGGTGGGGTCGATGCGGTAGAGGAGATTCAGAACCCGGTGCAGCAGAACCGTGTAGGTGTAGGTTTTCTCAAAAGCGTAAGGTCCGAGCGAACTGGTTCCCAGTAGGTTCCCGTCCCACCCGACTACGTAGCGCCCGCCGCGCACAGCTGTGGGCAGGTTGGGCTGCTCGTCCGAGGACTCCCAGTACAAGAAGGCCTCGTCGCTCACATCGTTGCAGAGTTCGATTTCGGCAATCACCAAATCGGGCTCGAAACGGAGGCCTTCACGGCGCAGGTAGACGCAGTAGCCGGAGGGACTGAAGCCCTGCCCAGCAGCATTTATGACGCGAACCCGAACCCTTTCGTCCTGGCCGTCGAGCCCTCGCTCCAGTACCTTGCCGTAGTGCTCGGCGGCCGGGATACCGAGACCGAAGCCGATGGAATCCCCCAGGGATAGAATTCGGACCTGGCCCGGTTCCGGTCTGTAATCGAAGTCTTCCTCGCCCCTGAAGCCGTAACGGTTCGTCTTGAAGGGGATACCCCACATCGAGCCCTGGTAGTTCGGCTTCAATCTGGCTGGTAGGTAGGAGGTCTCCTCCGCGTGGTCGCGACTCTCAGCTGCCTCTCCCAGATAGCTAGAGCGCAGCCAGAACTCGCTGAAGGTGACGGTGATCAAGCCAAGAATCAGTAGCAGAACCAGGAGGAGAAGACGAGGTCTCATGGTTGGGGAGATTGTATCACCGGGGCGGGTTTCCGAAACCCGAGTACGCTCATAACCGAATGAAGTTCCAGCTTAGCCCCGCCATCGGCTGCGCCGGATCGTACAGGAAAGAAAACTTCAGCATCCCATAGTGGCACGGGCATCCCTGCCCGTGATGGCTCCACAATCACGGCCTGGAAGGCCGTGCCACGCGGTTTTCAGACAATTGCTTGGAGAAAGTTCTAGACAATTAAAAATCAATGGGTTACACGCTTTTCTTATTCCATGCAGCAAATGAAGTTTCAGGTTAGTCCCGCCCCCAGGAAGTCCTGGCCCCATTCGAGAAAGAAACTTTGGCTAATCTCATGGGGCATCACCTACACCGAAGGTGCTATTGCGGGTAGCCCAGGGTTAGCGATGCGAAGCAAGCTACCCTGGGTTCTCAGTCGCCCCTTTTTTCTACGCTGAACGCGTTATTTCCCATTCCTTTCCGGTCGGCAATAATCCCTTTTTGGTAGCACATTTTCTTGAACGATCTGCCCCAGGGTAGCTCGCTTCGCATTGTAACTCTGGGCTACCCGCATTAACGCCTTCGGCGTAGGACATGTCCCGTTCACCGCGCTGTTCGGCGGGTAGAGACGTGCGACGTTCAGACGTTTCGACGTGCGACGTTTCGACGTTTCGACGTTCCGACGAATCGCTGAAGTTTCAGGTCAGAGAAGGTTGCTAAGATCGGCTAGTGAAATTCCAGTGGACGGTTCGCAATGGGGCACAGGAGCAGATTCAGCAACTGGTGCAGGAACTGAGCGTTTCGCCCCTGGTGGCGCAACTTCTTCACCATCGGGGACTCCTCGATCCCGATTCGGCCTACAACTTCCTGAACCCTAGCCTGGAAGACCTACACGATCCCTTTCTCATGAAAGATATGGGACGGGTTGTCGAGCGCCTTCAAACGGCGATACGGGAGAGACAGAGAATCCTCATCTATGGCGACTACGACGTGGATGGGATTACGGCCACTGTTAGTGTGAAGAGGGCCCTCGAGATGCTGGGAGCTTCGGTTGACTTCTATCTCCCCAAGCGTCTGGAGGAGGGCTACGGTATCCGGCAGGAAGTGTTGGAACGCTATCACGCCGAGGGCTGCCAACTGGCAATTAGCGTGGACAGTGGAATCCGTGCCTTTGAACCATGTGCGCGTGCTCGCGAATTGGGTTTGGACTTTATTGTTACGGATCACCATCTGCCGGATGAGAGCCTGCCGGATGCCTACGCGATTCTCAATCCACAGCAAGAGGACTGTGGGTATCCGGACAAGAACCTGGCCGCCGCCGGGGTTGTCTTTAAATTGATCCAGGCCCTTTTCGATCGTGCCGGTCGATCTCAGCTTACCCCCCACTTCTTGAAGGTAGCGGCGATTGGCACCGTGGCAGATATGGTCCCCCTGACGGGCGAAAACCGGATTCTGGTCAAGTTCGGTTTAGAGGGTCTGGCCCAACCTCGCAATCTCGGTCTTCAGGCTCTCCTCTCCGGCGCCGGGATCAACGGTGAGGTCCAACTGACGGATGTGAGCTTCAAGATTGCGCCACGCATCAATGCCGTTACCCGCATGGGAGGGGGACCCGAGGTGGTGGAACTGTTCTCGGTAGCCGATCCCGTTCGCGCGCACTCTATTGTCGACGAAATGAATCAGAAAAACTCTCAGCGCCGGATCGAGGAGCAGGGGATCCTGGACGAGATCGAAGAGCGGGTAGCCAGCACTCCGGAGTCGTTCCAGCACGACTTTCTGGTCATTGAAGGAAAAAACTGGCACCGGGGCGTGATCGGCATTGTTGCCTCCAGGATGGCCGAACGCTTTTATCGGCCCGTGCTGGTGCTCTCGGTCGGCGAATCCGATACACAGGGATCTGGACGCAGCATTCCCGGCTTCCACTTGTTGCAGGCCCTGGACCAGTGTCGAGATCTCCTGACTCGATACGGTGGCCACGCCCAGGCGGTCGGCTGTTCCCTGGACAAGGAGGCCAGCCAGGAGGAGCGATTGTCCGAGCTCGCTCAGCGACTGAGAGCCTACGCCTCCTCGAAGTTGAGCGCTGAGGAGCTGAAGCCATCGATTCAGATCGATTCGGTGCTGCCAATCGAAGATCTCTCCCTATCGCTTCTTCGCGAGATTCAGCAGCTGGAGCCGTTCGGTCTGGGAAACCCCGTCCCCGTCTTTGCATCTGAGAAAGTGAACGTTGTTGCTGGTCCAAGGGTTTTGAAGGACAAGCATTTGAAACTGCGAGTCCAGGGTAACAGGTCTGGATTGGATGCGATTTGGTGGAAGAATGGTCAGGTAGCCGACGGGATCAACCACGGATCGCAGGTTGACCTGGCATACGTTCTTAGCCGGGACACCTATCAGGGGACGGAGAAACTGCTTCTCACGATCCAGGACTTGCGTGTCTGCCCCACCACTACTCCCACCGAACGTGCTTAGCCTTGCCATTATCCGTGCCCATGGCCGACTTCATTTTTCGGTCGTCTCCAGGTCCTTGACCTCGTGCTTATCGCGCTATCCTGTCCGCGAGCATGCGTCCGAGACGATCCTTGCGGTCCAGGCGCCCAGCGACGTACTCTCTAGGAGTATTCTGCCGCATGGGGATGCATAAGGCCCAACATCAGCAATCTTCCGTAGGAAGTAGCATCAAATGTATTCGGTCGTCCTGAAAGTCCTGAGAGTGGCGTTGGTTGGTCTGCTGCTGTTGGGAATCACCGCAATCACCTGGAACTTCCTCTCTCGGAGGGAGCCACCGACGCCTGTTCTCGAGGAGCAGTTTCTCTCCCCTGAGATCAAGCAGCGGACTACCCAGTTTGAGTACACCGAGCACAAGGAAGGGCGTCCCCTTTTCAAAGTACAGGCGCAAATGAGCACCGAGACCCTGGGTGGTCTTCACCAGCTGAGCGAGATTCGGCTGACCCACTATGACAACGAGGGGCATCCGGCCGAGAGCGTTTCGGGAAGAGAGGCCACCTACAAGATCCAGGAACGCCAAGTCGACATTTTAGGGGACGTGAGGATCCTTCTGGTCGATGGCACCGAGATTTTTTCCAATCGGGTCCGAGCTGACCTGGCGAGAGAAACCGTCGCCATCGACGAGGGTTTTAGAATTCGACGCAAATTGGTCTCTGGCAAGGGGAGATCTTTGCTATACCAGATCCCACAAAAAGCTGTTCAGATTTCAGATCAGTTCCAGCTCACAGTGCCTCAGGGCGATGGGCAAGTTGTGATGCGCTCAGACCGGGTTCACTACGACGTAGCGAATCAGATCATGGACTGCTCAGGAGACACCAGCATCCGGGAGGGACAGCGGCTGTTGCTGGCTCAGAGAATCGTTATCTTTCTCACCCAGGAACAGGCCATCGACAAAGTGATGGCCTCGGGGCGGGCATCTTTGACCGCAGGTCCCGGACAGGAGTTCTCGGGTGATCGGATCGATGTCTTTTTCGACCGGGAAACGGGAAGGTTGCGCCGCTTTCAAGTCCTGGGGAGCGGAGTCGCGGACAGTAGCGGAGGTGTCCGAAGGGCGACCTATCGTGAGGCGTCTCATCGCTTGGAAGGGGATCGAATCGAAGTTCTTCCTACACCAGGGGACGGGTCGTTGACGGGATCCGGCTTCGAACATTTGACTGCCTATCGAGAGGTACGCTTCAGCTCTTCTGTCCTGGGTATCGAGGAATCTCGAGCAGACGTTTTCGTTCTCAGGCCGCTTGGCCAGAAACAGAGACAGCTCGATCTGACGGGAAACGTCTCGCTCTTGAGACGCTTGGACGATGGGGTGGAAGAGCGTGTAGGCTCCGAGCGACTGATCGTCGAATTTCAGGCTGGAGGCCCTCTCGACCATGTACTGGCATCTGGGAAAACCACGGTGGAGCTAAGGGGATCGGAGGAAGAGCGTAGGCTGGACGCTGAGGGCTCCGTCGAAGTCTTTTATCTCAGTGGCGGATTGGACCGGATTGTTGCCAAGAAGAACGCGGTATTGAAACAGAGTAGGGCGGATGAGGAGAGTCTTCTCCAGGCATCGGAAATGGAAGCATGGTTCGAGCCGGGCGGTTTGAGGCAAGTCGCTGCTCATGGAGACGTTGGTTGGAGCAGGCGTTCGGCACAGAAAGAATCGTCCAGCAGCAGCGATGACCTGAAGTTGGCCTACCACGATGGGCGCATTGTCGAAGTCGTCCAGTCCGGCAACTTCTACTACGAGGACGAGACGGACTCGGGCAGAATGAGTCTGGAATCGGAGCGGGCAACATTTCGGGAACAGACACAGGTGGTAGATGTTCAGGGGCAGCTGCAGCCGATTCTCAGGTACTCTGGGGCGGATCCAGAACTTCCAACCGCGAGTGATTCGACCACGAAGGCTGACCAGATCTCAATCTCCAGGGGCACCGGAGCGATAGCCGCTGTTGGTCACGTGAGCACGATCTTCGAGAATGCCGCAGGAGAGTCGGCTGCCCTGGTTTCAGGCCGTCTCGAGCTGAATCCGAAGACGGGCTGGCTCATTTATTCTGGCCACCCCCGGCTGATCCAGAAGCGTAACCTGATCAGCGGGCGCCTGATCCGACTCAACTGGAGCGGAGGACAACTAGAAGTGGAAGATGAGGTCGAGAGTGTTCTGGTAAACGAGAGCGCTCCCCAGGGGAGGACCTACGAGATCACTTCGGAGAGTCTCGTCTACAATCGGGTTGAACGGTCTGCGCGCTATCAGGGAAGGGTTCAGTTGACTAGCGACGATCTATCGATGAAGTCCCCGCTCCTGGATCTTCACTTCGCGTCGTCCTCACTTGAGGCCGTGCAAAGCGCAGTTGCTTCGGGAGGGGTTCGGCTGTGGGAAGGTCAGCGCCAGGGGCAGGGTGACAAAGCCGTTTACGACCTTCAGCAACGGAAGCTGGAGCTCACGGGTGACCCGGCTCAGATCCGAGATCCCAAGAAGGGCAACTTCAGCGGGGGCAAGTTGACGTTCTATGTGGGTACTGATAGGCTGTCCATCGAGAGTCCCACCCCTTCTTCAGCACCATGACACAGCCCGAATCCAACTTTTCCCTGGGCACTCGAAATCTGCACAAGTCCTACCGCGGCCGGAGGGTTGTCGACGATCTCAGCCTGAGTATCGCTTCCGGAGAAGTCGTAGGACTGCTCGGACCCAACGGTGCGGGAAAGACGACTACCTTCTATATGATTGTGGGCCTGGAGGCTCCCGACAGTGGAGAGGTCTATCTCAACGGCGAGGACATCACGCATTTTCCGATGTACATTCGTGCCAGGAAGGGAATCAGCTATCTATCCCAGGAGCCCTCGGTTTTCCGAAAGCTTTCGGTCGAAGATAATCTGTACGCCATTGCTGAGACCCTGGATCTCGCACCGGGGATGGCGGATCAGACGGTCAGCGAGCTGCTGGAGGAATTTGGGATTGCTTCCCTGAGACGAAGTCCCGCCTACACTCTCTCGGGCGGTGAGCGCAGGAGACTCGAAATTGCGCGTGCTCTTGTCATGAGACCCGCCTTCATTCTTCTGGACGAACCCTTCGCGGGAATCGATCCGCTCGCCGTGCTTGATATCCAGCGAATCGTGGGCGATCTGAGGTCAAGGAATATCGGTATCCTGATCACTGATCACAACGTTCGTGAGACCTTGAAGATCACCGACCGGGCCTACATCATCAAGGAGGGAGAGATATTTCGGGCGGGCCCCCCCGACCTCCTGCTAGCCGATACGGAAGTCCGCAAGGTTTACCTGGGTGAGGACTTCCGACTATACTAGGGGCAGCTCTCGAGCCCCTCGAGACCAATTATGAACAGACGCGGTGGCCTCCGTCCCATGCTGCATGTCAACCTCAGCCAGCGTCTGTCGATGACCCCATCCCTGCTGCAGAAAATCGAGCTTCTAACGCTGAATCAATTGGAGCTTTCCGATCTCCTCCAGCGGGAGCTCGAGGAAAACCCGCTACTGGAGGAGGAAGCGGCCTCGGAGAACGCCGAGGGCGAACCGGAAGCCAAGACTCAGGACGCAGAGGGGGACGAGAAAGACCGGTTCAAGGATCTGGACCTGGCGGACTACGAGAATTTCTTCGGAGAGTACCTTGGCGCCAATGGCCAGCCGAAGCGTGAGTTTGAGACACCGGATGACCGGCCCACATTCGACCAGTTTCTGGCTTCGCCAACCTCCCTGGCCGACTATCTGAACTGGCAATTGAATCTCTCTGGAAGCCCTCCTGAGATCCAAGAGATCGCCTATTTCATTATTGGAAATCTGGACGAAGACGGTTATCTCACGGTTAGTTTGGAAGAAATCGCCGATGCCTTTCAGGTGCCCTTGGCAGTTGCCAAGGAAGCGGTCCGGGTGGTCCAGGACCTAGATCCCGTGGGGGTCGGCAGTCAGGATTTGCAGGAATGTCTCTTGCTTCAAGTTCGAGCTCTGGATTTGGAGAGCTCGTTGATTGAGACACTCATCCAGGACCATCTTCAGTTGATCCAAGCCAAGAAGTACAAAGAAGTCATCAAGCTGCTCCGGTGTGAATCTGAGGAGTTCTCCGAAGCGCTGAGTGTGATTAGAACGCTTTCCCCCCGCCCCGGACAGAAATACAGTTCGCGTGAGCCGGTCTATGTGCGGCCCGATGTGCACTTCTACAAGGTGGGTGAGGAGTTTCAGTTTGCTCTGAACGACGATGGTCAGCCTCGGCTGAGGCTCAATCGCTCGTATCGCAATCTGCTCCACGAGAATACCGTTACCAAGGAGACCAAGAGCTTTATTCGGGAGCGCTTCCGGTCGGCAGTCGAGCTTTTGCGGAGCGTGGATCAGAGGCAGAGAACCATCTATCGAGTCTGCGCCGTGATCGTTGAACATCAGAGGCCGTTCTTGGACCAGGGAGCGATCTATTTGAAGCCTATGTTGATAAAGGACGTCGCAGATGAGCTGGGAGTCCATCCTTCGACGATCAGCCGCGTCGTAGCCAACAAATACGCCTACACTCCACAGGGAGTTGTTGAGCTCCGCAGGTTTTTCTCGGTGGGCGTCGAGAGCGCCGATGGGGAGAACGTGTCGAGTGTCCATGTCAAGGAGAGGATCAAGCGGATCATCGAGCAGGAGAATCAAGAGAAGCCGTTTTCGGACCAGAGGATTTGCAAGATGCTGAATACAGAGGGTATTCACATCACCCGCCGCACCGTTGCCAAGTACCGGGATCAGATGAAGGTCCCGGGCTCAAGAGAACGAAAGGCTTCGAACCAGTTCTAGCCTTGAGGTGGTTCCGACTCGGGAGCTATCCTCTTCGACTCACCCGATGGCGTCAATTTTGAGTGACAGCACTCCCAGCCTGACTGTTCGGGATTTTCATGCCTCGTTCGGTGCCAGGCCGAGTCTTCGGCTGCTCGCCGGCGGGAACGGTCTCGAGAACCGCATCACGTCACCTCGGATCCAGAAGCTGGGGCTGGCTTTCGCCGGCTACACAGGTTACCTCCAGGAGGGAAGACTCCAGCTGATCGGGCGAACAGAAATCAAGTGCCTGGACGGCCTAGGCGGCGCTCGTCAGGAGCAGGCCATCAAGAGCATCGGCTCGTACCGGCTTTGCTGCATTCTTGTCACATCAGGTCTAGCTCCCCCGAGCGCTCTTCTGGAGCAAGCCGAATCCAGCAAAGTGCCGGTTCTACAAACCGATGCGTTGAGTTCCACCATCATTACCAAGGTCACCAGCCATCTCCAGGAATTGTTAGCACCCACGAGTACCGTCCACGGAGTAATGATGGAACTCTTCGGTGTGGGCGTGTTGTTGCTGGGTGAGTCCGGGATTGGCAAGAGCGAATGTGCCTTGGACCTGATCCTTCGTGGACATCGTCTGATCAGCGATGATCTGGTGATTCTTAAGAAGTACGGCCCCGGTTCCCTGGTGGGTTCCGGTACCAGAGACGCGCAGCCCCACATGGAGCTTAGAGGTTTGGGTATCATCAACCTCACACAGCTCTTTGGAGTCTCAGTTCTCAGCCCAGAGAAGGCCATCGATCTCGTGATCCAGCTCAAGCGCTGGAGAAAGGAGGAAGAGTATGATCGCCTCGGGCTCGAAGAAAAAAGCTATCGTTCACTTGACGTCGATCTTCCGCTGATTACGATGCCGGTAGCACCTGGTCGCAATCTGGCAACCCTGGTTGAAGTTGCGGTGAGAATCCAGATGTTGAAGAAGAGGGGATACAACCCCGCACGGGAAGCGATCGAGAGTCTAGAAGGCCGGTTGACGAAGGGATTCGTTGCCCGGGGAGACGGGACGACATGAGCCAGCATCCTTTGATCGGAGGTTTGATTGTAACCCACGGCCAACTGGGACATGAGCTGGTGGCGGCTGCCGAGATGATTGTAGGAGAGATCTCTCATATCGTCTCGGTGTCAATAGGCTGGCATGACGACGTCAACCAGTCGAAAAAGGATATAGAAGAGGCCGTCCGAACGATTGACGCTGGCAAAGGAGTCATCATTCTTACGGATATGTTTGGAGGAACTCCTTCCAACATAACCCTCTCCCTCCTGAAAAAGGATAAAGTGGAGATCGTCACCGGCGTCAATCTGCCTATGATTGTTCGTCTCGCAACTCAAACAGAGCAGGATTCGCTCTCGGAGTTGGCGACGAAGGTCAGGGATCAAGGCCAAAGCCATATCTCGATGGCAAGTGAGTTTCTTGAGCATGATTCACCAAGTGCTCCGAATCGAGAATGACCTGGGGCTTCACGCCCGCGCGGCGGCGAAACTGGTCAGGCTGACGGCGCGGTTCGAAGCGGACATCAAACTCTCCACCCGCAGCCCGTCGCGGACGGTAGACGGCAAGAGTATCTTGGGGATCCTGCTGCTGGCCGCTTCTCAGGGGACCGAAGTGGAGATCACGGCAGATGGCAAAGATGAACAAGAGGCGATGCAGGCAATTGTGGATCTGGTCGAAGGCCGGTTTGGGGAGTAGCAAGTGAGAGACATGCCCTCGAAGAAATTGGCGGGGATCGGTCTTTCCGCTGGTGTCGCAATCGGGACTGCCTACAGGGTGGAGCAAAAGGGTCCTGCCTTCTACCGACTTCACATTCCCGCAGCGGATGTTCCGGCCGAACTCCTCCGTTTGAGAAAAGCTCTGGCCAGCTCCAAGAAGCAGCTGAGCCGGATCAAACGTCGCTTTGTAGAGCAGATCGGGCAGGAGCATGCCAACGTCATCGATGCTCATCTCCTGATTTTGGAAGACCGTAAGTTCGTCGACCGGGTGGAAGAGAAAATTGGTAGTCTCCAGGAGAGCCCGGAGAGAGCGGTGCGTGAGGTGGCTGAGGATTGGCTAGCCGTCTACCGCTCCCTACATGACCCCTTCTTTCGCGAACGTGGTTCCGATCTGGATGAGGTGGCCGACCGCGTCGTAGCCAACCTGACGGAGCTGGATGCGACGCGGGAAGAGGACCTGCCTGAGGATCTGATCCTGGTAGCGACGGAGATCAGTTTATCCAACCTTTCCGACTATCCCCTTGCCAAAGTCAAAGGTCTGCTGTCTACCAGAGGCGGGCGCACTTCCCATGTCATCATTATTTCCCGTTTCTATCAGATACCGGTGGTCTCCGGAATCGAAGGGTTGGAGCAGCTGATTAGACCGGGTGACTCGGTCATCCTGGATGGCACCGAAGGTGTCGCCTATGTCCATCCCTCGTCGAGTCAGAAGCGCGACTTCGAAGTGCGTCGACAGACAGAGCACAGACAGACCCTTGTCTTGAAGGGTGACACCTCCCCCTGCGTGACTTCCGACGGTCGCGGAGTCTCGGTTTATGCCAACACCGAGATGGATAGCGAGGTTTCCACTGCACTGCGCCTGGGTGCGGAGGGGATTGGATTGTTCCGTTCGGAGTTCATCCATTTGATGAGTAAGGAACGTGCCGCGGACGAAGAAGAGCAATTTCTGATTTACAAGAACCTTGCAGAAAACACCGGAGATCGGCCAGCCTTGATCCGAACTCTCGATCTTGGCAGGGAGCGCCATCGTTCGGGTTCATCGATCACAGGGGATGACTTCCTAGGTCTGCGGGGTATCCGCCTCAGCCTCAAGCGTCCCGACATTTTCAAGATCCAGGTGCGTGCCATTCTCAGGGCTCGTGCGCACGGCAACTTGAAGATTCTTCTCCCCATGGTTTCGAGTGTCGACGAACTCATTGAAGGCAAAGAGCTGATCCGCGAGGTCGAGGCTGACTTGGCAGTGGGTGTTTCGAATCCTGAAGAGCCCGTCGAGGTGGGGATCATGATCGAGGTTCCCTCGGCCCTTTTGATACTCGAAGATCTCTGCGACCATGCCGACCTCCTGGCAGTAGGAACCAACGATCTCATTCAATACACATTGGCGGCTGACCGATCCAGTGAAGAAATGTCCTATTTGTTCAATCCCCTGCACCCGGCTATTCTCAAGAGCCTCGATCGTATTGCCCGGGTGGCCGAGGAGAGCCGACGGACGACTTTCGTCTGCGGCGAAATCGCCGCTCATCCACTTTACGCCTACCTGCTGATCGGGATGGGCTTCCAAAATCTATCCATGAATCCTTTCTCCATTCCCGCGCTAAAGAACGCCATTCGAAACATCAGCTATGCAGAGGCCAGCCAGACGGTAGATCAGCTGCTGAAGTTGTCGACTATCAAGGAGGTCAGAGCGTTTGTGGACAGGCGGATAAATCATCTTCAGCCGGTCTCCCAAGATGCCACTGCAGCCCTGCTTCAAGGATAGCCTTTTCCCGACAGTGAGTAGTGAGCAGTGAGCAGTGATATCGGTAATCAGTGGGCAGAGGTCCAGTGAGTAGTTAGTAGCTGTCAGTGCGTGAGACCCTCTCGAAAAGTAGTTGTCGGTTATGAGGCCAGCGAAATGGGGCATCCACATTAAGCGATGCGCACTGCTCCTTGACCTTCCCGAGCAGGTGTAGAACGATAGACGCTCGGACGCGGGTGAGCTAGCGAGTATCGGGCTGTTCTTTAGGTGATGAGTACTCTCAAGGATCGCAGGCAAAGACATTACGACCGCTTGGCCAGAAGCCGAGATCGTGTGCTCCTACCACTCATGAAAATGCTTTCTTTCATGAGGGTAGGGCCTACCATGTTGAGCCATTTAGGGGTCCTGCTGATCGTTCTGTTCGTCTTCCTTGTCCCCACAGATCGGATTGTCGCTGCGGCATGCTTGGCGTTGGGAACCTTGGTTGATCTGATCGATGGTCCCCTATCGAGGTACCAGAAGCGGAGCTCAAACGAAGGTAAGCTGACCGACATCATTAGTGACAATCTCAGGTTTGCGCTATTCATCGTAGGCATCGTCTACGCTCGGCTCTCCAGTGGCCTGGTTGGCGTAATCTATGTCTATGTGGTTGCCCTCTCTTTCTGTCTTCGGACGGTCAACCGAGTCGCTGAGCTCGAGTCCTGGGAGGAATTCCGACTGACGGGAGGCTTCCTCATTTTGCCGAACCTGGTGATCGGATTGTCCTACGCTACGTTCTTGGTGCTAGTGTTCTCCGACCGCAATTATCTGAGCCCGGTCTATCCGATATTCTCCGTCATCCTATTGTTTGATTGCCTTTTTTCCTACATCAAGCTGGTGAGGAGGGCGAAGAAGGAATCACACTGATTTTCTTGCTAGGAGTCTGTGCGGTAGAAATGATCGTAGCGAGAAAGCGGGGAATCGAGGCCAGATGTTTCTCGATTTCGAGGCGCATAGTTGTTCTATTCGTCGAAGAATCGGGGAAATATGGGCCGATTCTACCGTTTCCGCAGTAGATCAATTTCTACCGCGCAGGCTCCTAGCCCGGAGAATGTCCGGTGTGGTCAGGGGCACCAGTGAGGTATAAGGTATGTGTTTGGTGCATTTGCGAGCGTGAGAGCCGAAGGGGTCGTTGGTGCCGGAATATCAGAACTTACGTTTGGAGGTTAGTGAGGGAATCGCTCTTCTAACGATCGACCGGGCGCGGGGAATGAATGTTCTGAACCTGGAGACCCTGGGTGAGCTGGGAGAGGTCTTTGCTCTCTTGCAAGAGAATCAACAAGTCAGGGTCGTCGTCCTACGAGGGGCCGGAGACCGTGCCTTTTCGGCCGGAGCCGATATTAAAGAACTGGATCGGCTTGATGCTGCTTCTGGGGCGGCCTTTTCCATCCGGGGTCAAGCGGTCTTCGATCAAATCGAAAACGGCTCCAAGGCAGTCATCGCGTCGATTCGAGGCTACTGTCTGGGAGGTGGCTGCGAGCTGGCACTGGCTTGCCACTTGCGGGTGGCCTCCGAGGATGCTCGATTCGGACTGCCCGAGGTCAAGCTTGGCCTGATCCCGGGTTATGGCGGGACCCAGAGACTAGCACGGCTATTAGGATCGGGAAGAGCCCTGGAGATGTTATTGTGTGGGGATCAGATCGATGCCGCCGAGGCTCATCGAATCGGTCTGGTCAACAACGTGGTGGCAGCTGATGATATCGATCTGTTTTCCCGGCGGCTGGCGGCCAGGATTGGTGTCAATGCCCCTCTGGCGATACGCTATGCCATTGAGGCAGTAAACAGAGGTCGGGAGATGCCTCTACGGGCGGGACTCTCTCTGGAATCGGCGTTGTTCGGGACAGCTTGTGCCAGTGAGGACATGAAAGAAGGTGTCAAGGCTTTCGTGGAGAAGAGGGCTGCCCGCTTCGAAGGTCGGTAGTAGACTCTCACGCTGCTGAAGCCAGGACCGCGACGATGAACGTACTCGATGGTAAGATCGAGGGGAGAGACAACGGTGGAAAGACTAATAGGTAGACTGAACGCCGACGGATCACAGATTGGCATCGTAGTCAGTCGCTTCAACCAAATGGTAACCGACCGTCTGCTGCAGGGAGCTCTGGACGGGCTGGCTCGATCTGGAGTGAAGGAAGAGCATATAACGGTGGCCCAGGTTCCCGGAAGTTTCGAGCTTCCGTTTGCCGCTCAGCTGCTGGCCCAAACCGGAAGGTATTCGGGGATCGTATGTGTTGGTGCTCTGATCCGTGGTGAAACTGACCACTACGAGTACCTTGCCAAACAGGTGACCGGCGCTATTGGGGAGGTCAGCCTGAAATTTAATATCCCAGTGAGCTATGGTTTGATCACGGCGGAAAACGAGCAACAAGCGATCAACCGAGCCGGGTTGAAACACGGAAACAAGGGCACGGATGCTGCTCTGAGCTTGCTGGAAATGATAGACCTGGCCGATCAGGTCAGGAAGTAGATCCCTAGAGCCCCTTGGTCAAGAAGAAGTTCACGAACTGCTCAAGTTGTGGAATACAAGAGAAAGTCTCGGGACCTTGAGTGGGCACTGGTAGAGTTCGTGCTGATGCCTCTGCCTGGGAGCATCAAGAGAAGTCAACCCCAACGGGGTTGCGTCTTATAGCCCAGGGTTTCCGAACCCTGGAATGCGCCGGACAACTCAAAAGATCAACCCTGTAGGGGTTGTCGAAGGTGAGGACCACGGCGCAATCGCGCACCGGTCTTGTGTCTTGTGATGTTCCCTCATGAGTAGACGAAAGGCTCGAGAGCTGGCTCTGCAGATGTTGTTTCAGCAGGATCTGAGTCAAGACTCTGCAGCGAAAGTAGAGGAGATGTTCTGGAAGTCCCACACGGCTCCGGAAGAACTTCGTCAGTTTGCCGATCTTCTCTTCCTCAAGTCCTTCGAGAGTCGGTCCGTCGTCGACGATCTCATCAGTCGCAACGCCGACCGTTGGCGCATGGAGCGGATCGCTGCCGTGGATCGTAACGTGCTGCGTCTGGGAGTGACGGAGTTTCTGTTTCTGGAGACACCCAGGGTCGTCGTCATCAATGAGGCGGTTGAGATTGCCCGCAAATACGGCACCGAACGGTCTTCGGAGTTCGTCAACGGTATCCTGGACACGATTCGGAAAGAGCTTGAGAGCCCATCAGAGGAGTCACAGCACCATGAATCAGAAGGCTGATCTGATCGATCAGCGTCAAGAAAAGCTAGAGGAGATCCGTAGCCGAGGATACGACCCCTATCCCCACAAGTACTCTCTGACTCAGCGCATCGCGCAGGTCAGAGAAGCCTTTTCTTCGAGTTCGGCAGAAGAGCTCGAATCGAGTAAACCCGAGCTTCAGACGGCTGGGAGACTCATTTCGATCCGGGGCCATGGCAAGGCCAGTTTTGCGCATCTGGCAGAGGGCGGGGAGCGGCTCCAGATTTATGTCCGTCAGGATCGAATTGGCCAGGAGCAATATGAGCTTTTTCGGCTGCTAGATGTCGGAGACATCGTTGGAGTTCAGGGAGTTGTGTTTCGCACTCGAACCGATGAACTAACGGTCATCGTGGATCGACTGACCCTTCTCTCGAAGTCGATGCTGTCCCTGCCTGAGAAGTGGCACGGTTTGGCGGATGTGGAGACCCGTTATCGGCAGCGCTACTTGGATCTATTGGTGAATCCACGGGTTCGCGAGATCTTCACCAGACGAAGCAGGATCATTTCCAGCATCCGCCTCTTTCTAGAAGAGCGGGCCTACATTGAGGTGGAGACGCCCATGATGCAGACCTTGGCTGGAGGAGCCACGGCCCGTCCCTTCGAGACCTTCCATGAGGCTCTCGGAATCCCTCTATACCTGAGAATTGCACCCGAGCTGTATCTGAAGCGGCTGGTGGTGGGTGGGATGGACCGGGTGTTTGAGATCAACCGGAACTTCAGAAACGAAGGGATCTCGACCCGGCACAATCCCGAGTTCACGATGCTGGAGTTCTATCAGGCCTATAGCGATTATCGGGATTTGATGGATCTGACGGAGGAGATGCTGGCTCGCGTGGTTGAGGAGGTGACTGGCAGCCTGCAGGTGGAGTTTGGTGAGTCGACGATCGATTTCTCGCGCTTTGAGCGCTATTCCATGGTCGAGTCCGTGCAGAAATTCTGGCAGGGAGAGGATCCTCCTTCGTCTGAACAACTCTGCGAGCAAGAAGGTGTCAAGGAATCTCTGCGGGAACTCGGAGTAAGCTTTCCGCCCGAAGCCGGCTGGGGAAAGCTACTGGGTCTGCTCTTCGAATCTGTGGCCGAAGCGCAGCTGGTGCAGCCGACCTTGATCTACGATTTTCCGAAGGAGCTCTCTCCCCTGTCGAAGACGAAAGACGAAGATCCCCGTTTCGCCGAGCGCTTCGAGATCTTTGCAGGTGGGCTAGAAATTGGCAACGCCTACAGTGAGTTGAATGATCCAGCCGAGCAAAGGCAGCGTTTTGAGGAGCAGTCGGAAGCTCGTGAGCAGGGAGATAAAGAGGCTCATTTGATGGATCATGATTACATTCAGGCCCTCCTTTACGGAATGCCGCCGACAGCGGGTGAGGGAATCGGAATCGATCGGCTGGTGATGCTTCTGACCGACTCCTCCTCAATTCGAGAGGTCATTCTCTTTCCCCACCTCAAGCCTCGCGACGTATGAGATTCGAGCTTTTCGTTGCTTTTCGGTATCTCCGCGCTCATCGCAAACAGGCAGTAGTCTCCGTCGTTACCCTGGTATCGGTCCTCGGTGTGATGGCAGGGGTCCTGGCACTCAATATTGCCCTGGCCTTGAACACGGGGCTACAGAGAGAATTTCAAAGCCGCATCCTGGGAGCGACGTCCCACCTCAATCTGCTTCGAATGGACGGGGCGATCTCGGACTTCCGTCAGCTCCTCTCGCAGTTCGACTCCATCCCTGAGGTTATTCGGGTCACCCCAACCGTCTATGGTCAGGCGCTGCTCACCAGTGATTTGCGACAGCAGCCGGCCTTCTTGAAGGGGGTGGAAGCAGGCCCTTCGAAGGATTCTCTTGCCAGCCTCACGCCGAAGCTTATCGAGGGTAGTCTGGAGCGTTTTCATCAGCTGGACCCGCTGCCGGCAATCGTGCTTGGAAAGGATCTGGCGCAGACCCTGGGACTGTCCGTGGGTGAGCGCGTCCGTGTCGTCGGAGTGAGTGGAGAACTAACTCCCTTCGGTCGTGCCCTTCGGAGCCGTGATTTCGAGGTGGTGGCGATTTTCGAGTCTGGACTATGGGAGTACGACGCGAACTGGGGGCTAGCTCCTCTGGCGGCAGCTCAATCCTTTTTCGCTCTCGGCCCGAATGAGATCTCGGCGGTGGAATTCCGCATCAGCGACATCTATGCCGCGGAAGAGGTGGCCGGAAGGATCCGGGAGGCTGCCGGGGACGGCTTCGTCACCAAAACCTGGATTGAATTGAATCGGCCTCTTTTTTCCGCACTGGAATTGGAGAAGCTGGCGTTGTTCATCGCCATCAGTTTGATCGTTCTGGTGGCATCACTGAACATTGTCAGTACGCTGACCCTGATGGTGATGGAGAAGGGTCGAGACATCGCCATCATCACCGCCATGGGGGGGACGTCCCGCACGGTGACCATGATTTTCATCCTTCAGGGACTGATCATTGGGATAGCAGGTACCTTGTTGGGAGGTCTCCTGGCCTGCCTGGCAGTCTGGTACTTCGATTCCTACCAGGTAATCCGCCTGGAGCCGCAGGTCTACTCGATTCCCTATGTTCCCTTTGAGCTGGGGGTTTCTGACTTGATCCTGGTTTCTGGTGTGGCAGTCCTGATCAGTTTTCTGGCGACGCTCTATCCGGCGAGGGCGGCAGCTCGCCTCGATCCGGTGAAGGCCTTACGTTATGAATAGCGGGTTTGCACTCCAGATTCGATCCCTTTCCAAGGTGTTTCAGTCGGGCCAGGAACAGTTGCGCATCTTGATCGACCTGGATCTGGATGTCTACAAGGGGGCGATGATCGCGATTACCGGCGCTAGTGGTTCCGGAAAGAGCACACTTCTGCACCTGGTTGGGGGGATGGAGAAGCCTGATGCGGGCGAGATTTTGTTCGAAGGAACCGATGTGGCTCTGCTTCAAGGACGAGATCTGGCCGCTTACAGAAACGAGGTGGCGGGATTCGTGTTCCAATTTCATTACCTTCTGCCGGAGTTTACGGCGGAAGAGAACGTCATGTTTCCACTCTTGCTGCGACGCCTTAGCTTCGGAGAGGCGGCATCAACCGCGCGGGAGCTGCTGCAAGAGGTCGGCCTGCAAGCGCGTGGACACCATCGTCCAGGAGAGTTGTCGGGTGGGGAACAGCAGCGGGTTGCGATTGCACGAGCCCTGTGCGGTCGACCCCGTCTCCTGCTGGCAGACGAACCCACCGGAAATCTGGATCCCCGTACGTCGCAAAGAATCTACGACTTGTTGTCCAAGGTTCATCGTCGCCATCAGTTGACCTCACTCATTGCGACGCACAATGTCGAGCTGTCGCGCCTTTGCGATGTCCAGCTGCGGATCTCAGAGGGGAAGTTGGTGCCGGGGTGATCCGCACGTCGGGATTTCCCATTTGGCCCCCCTGGCCACCCTTGCCCATGCCGTTGCCTCCCACCTAGCCGAATCTGGCGGCAGCAAGACGCTTGGCCAATCCGGTCAAGCATCAAAGGCAAAGGGGGAGGGCTGCGGGCACGCTTTTTTTCTGGGGGGCAGGGTATAATAGATGTCGTTGTGTTTGCGAGAGAGTTCTGGGTTCTGCTTAAATAGGTTCCGCTCACCGGTGCGAGTTGGCTATGTTTGAGAAATACACCGAGAAGGCCAGACGCGTGATCTTCTTTGCGCGATACGAGGCCAGCCAGTTGGGCTCCCGATCCATCGAGACAGAGCATGTCTTGTTGGGCCTGCTGCGCGAGGACAAAGGCCTGACCAGTCGGTTTTTTCCCAAGGCCGAAGTGGCTCTGGACGGAATTCGCAAGCAGATAGAAGGAAGTGCCCTGGGACGGGAGAAGGTCTCTACTTCGGTGGAGCTACCGCTCAGTGATGAATCCAAGAAGGTCCTTACCTATGCCGCCGAAGAAGCCGACCGGCTCCTGTGCAACTACATCGGAACGGAGCACATTCTGCTCGGCTTGCTGCGAGAGGAAAAATCGATGGCGGCGGCGATTCTTGGCGACAAGGGTCTGCGCCTTTCCCGTGTTCGAGAAGAATTGGCAGGGACGTCGGAGAGACAGGCTCCACCCAAGACGAAAGACACGCTGATACTGACCGAGTTCAGCCGCGATCTGACCGAAGCTGCGGGGAGTGGTGCTCTGGATCCACTCATTGGGCGAGAGGGAGAAATTGAGCGGGTCACACAGATTCTTTGTCGGCGCACCAAGAACAATCCGGTGCTCATCGGAGAACCCGGAGTTGGCAAGACTGCGATTATAGAAGGTCTGGCCCAGCGAATCATGACTGGCGAGGTTCCTTCGATGCTTTTGGACAAGCGAATCCTGGCGCTGGATATTTCCCTGATCGTCGCCGGGACCAAGTACCGTGGGCAGTTCGAGGAGCGTCTCAAGGCAATCATGAAGGAACTGGTTGAGAATCCCCAGTTCATCATCTTTATCGATGAGCTCCACACTCTGGTGGGTGCCGGTTCCGCCGAGGGATCGTTGGATGCGGCGAACATCCTGAAACCCGCGCTTTCTCGGGGTGAGATCCAGTGTGTCGGTGCCACCACCCCTTACGAGTATCGGCGGTCGATTGAAAAGGACCGGGCCTTGGAGCGTCGTTTTCAGGCAGTCAAGGTGGCCCCGCCGACTGAAGAGGAAACACTCGAAATCATTTACGGGATCAAGGATAGATACGAGACGTTTCACCAGGTTGCTTACGATGACGAGGCCATCCATACGGCCGTGAGCCAGTCCAGCCGGTACATTCCCGACCGTTTTCTGCCCGATAAGGCGATCGATGTGCTTGATGAGGCAGGTGCGCGAGTCAAGCTCAACTACACCTCTTTTCCCAACGAGGTTACCAAGCTGCAGAAGCAGATCAAGGTCATCGTGCACCAGATGGATGATGCCATCTCAGCCAAAGAGTTCGATCGGGCTGCGAAGCTAAAAGATCAAGAGATGCTGGAACGGGAAAACCTGCAGGTCGTCAAGGAACGGTGGAGATTGAAAAACCGTGTGCCTCCTATGGTGACCAAGGAGCACATCGAAGAGGTGGTCTCCCGCTGGACAGGTATTCCCGTGACCTCGTTGCGCGAGGAAGAGACTCAGAAGCTCTTGGAAATGGAGAAGGAGCTTCACCAGCGGGTCGTGAGTCAAGATCCGGCAATTTCTGCATTGGCCCGGGCCATTAGGCGCAGTCGGGCCGGCCTGAAGAGCCCCAACCGACCGGTTGGGTCCTTCCTCTTCCTAGGGCCCACTGGAGTCGGAAAGACGGAGCTTGGCAAGGCGTTGGCTGAATTCCTTTTTGGGAGTGAGAAGTCGCTGATTCGATTCGATATGTCCGAGTACATGGAAAAGCACTCAGTCTCCAAGCTGATCGGATCGCCGCCCGGGTATGTAGGGCATGAGGAGGGGGGGCAGCTGACTGAGAAGGTAAAGCGCAGTCCCTACTGCGTGCTTCTCCTGGACGAGATTGAGAAGTCCCATTTCGATATCTTCAATTTGTTGCTGCAGGTGTTCGAAGATGGGCATTTGACCGATTCCCACGGGAATACGATCGATTTCAAGAACACGATTGTGATCATGACCTCCAATATCGGGGCTAGATATCTGATCAAGAAGCCGCAGGTCGGTTTCACGACGGAAGCGACCGAGGGAAGAGAGCAAGTCGAAAAAGTGATCATGAATGAGGTGAAGCGAGTCTTCAACCCCGAATTCGTGAACCGATTGGATGAGATTATCTTGTTCGAGTCTCTGACCGAGGATGACCTGCTCAAGATCGTTGACCTCCTCATCGTGAAAGGTAACGAGAACCTTTTGCAGAAGGAAATTCACATCCGACTCAGCGACGACGCAAAACTTTGGATTATTGACAAAACCTGTGGCGACCGCTCCTACGGGGCGCGTCCTCTGCGAAGGGCGATCCAGAAACACATTGAAGATCCGGTGTCTGAGCTCATCATCCAAGGGAAGCTGAAGGAAAGGGAGACCTTATCCATTTACGCCAAGGACGGAGCGCTCTACTACCGCGCCAAGGGATCCAAGAGCGAGGTGCCCCTGTCCTACGAGATGGCCTAGTGCTTAGTGAGGCATGGTCCCAAACCAGCAAGTAGTGTGTCCATTGTAGGACGGGTACTCCTGCCCGTCGAGGATATGTGCGCATCCTATCAGGTCCCTGTTCTGTCAGATGTTATTTCTTGACGCCCAAAACCTGACTTAAATTTAACGAGGAACGTCGGACAAACTTTCTTGGTGCTGTAGAAATGGCACGCTTTTTGGGTTGAGCACGAGCATCTCCTTCAGGATTCGTCGTCGCACCGATTACTGCGGCCTTATTAGAACTCTTGTTTGCTCTCGCCCCCGCGCGCTCGGTAGAATTTCTTGATCATGTGGATGCTTCAAGCCGTCAGCCGTCCGATTGTTGAGCTAACCCGCTCCCGTGTGCGGTGGGGATTCTCACGGCTTATCCTCTTCTCAGCATTCCTGCTTGGGATCTCGTTCACCTTCTCCGACTTTGTTCTGGGCCAATCCGAAGAGCCCCCTGAACGGGTTGAAGAAGTGCGGATTGTGGGCAATCGCCGTATCCCTGAGAGCACCATTCGCTACTACATCCAGAGCAAGGAGAACGACCGCTACAATGAGGAGCAAGTTTTGCGGGACTACAAGAACCTGCTAAACACCAACTTTTTCGTGGATGCCAGCGTCAAGAAAATCAAGGGAGAAACTGGCACTGTCATCCTGTTCGAGGTCAAGGAGCGTCCCCTGGTCCGTGTCATCGAGTACAGGAACATGAAGTCCTTCAAAGAGTCGGACGTACTCGAGAAGTTCCGTGAGATGAAGGTGGGGATGACCGTGGACTCTCCACTGGACGAGGCGAAGCTGCCCAAGGCGCGGCGGGCTATCAAGGCGCTTCTCGATGGCAACGGCCGGCCTCTGGGACGGGTCGAGATCAGTATCGAGCCGATTACGTCTTCAGCCAGTAAGTTGATTTTCGAAATCGACGAAGGCCCCAAGGTGCGGGTCGGCAAGATCATGTTCGAGGGAAATACCGTCATTTCAGACGGGGAATTGCGCGCGGCGCTCGAACTGACCAAAGAGCGAGGACCGATCACCCTTTTCAAGGGCCTGGACAAATACATCAAGGAGAAGGTCGAGTACGACAGTCAGGTCAATATGCTCGACAAGTACAAGGAACGGGGCTACATCCTAGCCAAGGCGGGCGAGCCCAAGGTAGAAATAGTAGAAGCACCCAGGGGAATGCTGTTCGGTTTTAGGAAGACCAAACAGCAGTACTACATCACCATCCCCATCGAGGAGGGTTCACAGTTTCGGTACGGTACCTTCGAGTTGAATGGCGTCAAGAACTTCAAGGGAGATGTCCTCAAGCGAGCCTACAACATCCGTGAAGGAGAAATTGTCAACTACACGAGTCTCAAGAAGGCAAACGAAGAGCTGAAAAAGCTCTACTCTCGATTCGGCTATCTGGATATGGAGCCCGTTCCCGAGATGAAACTGGATCATGACAAGAAGATGGTCGACGTCAAGATTCAGGTCGAGGAAGGCAAACAGTATCTGGTTCACCGGATCAACTTCGCTGGCAATACCAAAACCCGCGACAAAGTGCTTCGCCGAGAGTTCCTCATGGAGGAGCAACGCATGTTCAATGGCGACATGCTCGATATCTCCGTCTTGAGGATCAACCAGCTTGGCTTCTTCGAGAAGATCGAAGAAGAAGACTACGAGGTTATCAAACGACCGGAAGACGCTGAAGTGGACGTGGTGCTGAACGTCAAGGAAAGGAGCCAGCAGTCGATAGGTCTGACCGGAGGAGTCAGCGGGATCACCGGCGGTTTCTTTGGCATTAATTACTCTACCAACAATTTCCGTGGCCTGGGGCAGCAGATCGACGTTCAGCTGTTGACGGGCACCCGGACGGCCCAGTACCAGTTGTCATTCAGGGAGCCTTATTTCCTCGACAGCAGAGTCTCGTTGGGTTACTCGATCTTCAAGCAGCGTTTTCGATACGACACCTTCACTGCCTTTTTCGGGTTGATCAATCCTGACGATAACCTCACGCTCTTTACTCGTAGCACCACTGGATTTAGCGTCCAGGGGGGCTATGCGCTGTGGCGCTGGACGCGGGTGGGGCTTCGCTACTCCTTGCAGTCGACCAGAATCAGCGACGTGGAGGACAGCTTCAGTGACTTTGCTTTCAACCAGTTGGTCGGATTCACGCCGGGTGGCGACGTAACGGGGGCGGCCGACGGGATCCTCCGAAGTGAGGTGAGCCCGAGTCTGGTTTACAACTCCAAGGACGCGCTCTTCGGGGCAACTCGAGGTTCCCAGCTGAGCGTACAACTTCCCATAGCAGGTGGTCCGTTGGGCGGTTCCTATAACGTTATTAGCCCCTACGTGGATTACCAGAAATTTATTCGAGATCGATTTCTAAGCGGAGGACGACATACCCTGGCCTTCCGCGCCCAATTCCAGCACCTGATCCCGTTTGGGACCCTGCCAAACGGCGGTCCCATGACGGTGCCCTTCTTCGAGCGCATCTTCCGAGGGGGAGAGTTCGACTTTAGAGGATTCGATCTTCGATCCGTCACTCCCTGGGCGATCTCCCGACAACCGGCGGAGGATTCACTCGACAACCCGATCGTGGATCCTTTTACCGGTTTGCCCACCATCTCCGAGAATCTCATCCCCACAGGGGGAGATACCAGCCTGATTCTAACGGCCGAGTATCGGATGCCTATCCTGGGACCGCTGACGGTGAATGCTTTTGCGGACTTCGGAACCGTGACCGTTCTCAAGAAGGACAACTTGAATCTCTTCGGTCCCGATCAGCTGATTGAGCTTCAGGAACAAACCAACAATATCTGGCGGGCGTCGACGGGGGCCGAGTTACAGTTCCTCTTGCCTGTCGTTAATCAACCGTTTCGTTTGATCTTCGCGTATAATCCGTTAGTCATGAACACGACTGCTGAGTTACGGGGAATTCGCTTCCCGTTGACGGAGCGTCGAAAATCTGTAAAATTCACCGTTGGCTATACGTTCTAAAAGGAGAGTGGGGGAGATGAGCAAGAAAGCTCGATTTTCATGCGTGATGACTCTAGGTCTTTGGGTGGCTTGCACTGCTGTAGGTTTTTCCCAAGGGGCCAAGATGGGCTTCGTGGATTCTTTGGCAGTGCTGCAAGGGACCCAAGAAGGCAAGGTAGGTATTGGCGAAATCGATAAATTCATCGAGGCCAAGAAAAAGGAATTGCAGACATTTCAGCTAAAGGTTGATGGTCTCAAGAGTAAGCTTACCGAGCAGGCCCGAGTGTTGAGTTCCGACGCTGCTACCCAGATGCAGGGAGAGATCACACAGGGCGAAACAACTCTGCGTCGCAATACCGAGGACAGTCAGGCTGAAGTCGGGAAAAGGCGGGATGCGCTGTTGGGCAAGATGAGCAGCAAGATCCAGCTGATCATCAAGGACTACGCCGAGAAGAACAATTACAGCGTGATCTTTTTGCGCGAACAGAATCAGCCCTACGTAGCGCCCGATCTCGACATCACCCAGGAGATAGTTCGGATCTATAACGAGCAGAATCCGGTTGCTGCAGCTGCCGGAACTACTTCTTCCACCCCGTAATCGCACCGGGCGGAGGTCGCAGGTCCCCAGCAGCCAAGTAATATAAGGGTCTGCGCAAGAATAACTTGCTAGAATTGGCGCTCAGATTTGCACCAGATTTGGCCGCGAACGATTGAGCGAAACCGCAGGCGTAGCCAGGTCTACGTTGAGGATTTCGCGATTGAGGAGCGGCCGAATCTGGTGTGAAGATGAGATGCCAAAATGCCAAGTTGTTTTTGCGCAGACCCTAAGTACTGAGCCGCTGATGCAGCGCCAGCTGTATCTTTCAGAGGGGCCTGCGACTCGCAGCCTGAAGACCGAGGACCCGACTCGGCCCATTCCGCTAAGCACCATCTTCAGGTGCGTTGGCGGTCACCCGAATACAGTAGAATAGGCGGATGTTTGACATTCAGGAGATCCTGGACTACCTACCTCATCGCTATCCTCTGCTCCTGATAGACCGAATTCTCGAGTACGAGGAGAATAAACGCATCGTCGCGATCAAGAATGTAACCATCAATGAACCCTTCTTTCAGGGGCATTTTCCCGGTGCTCCTATCATGCCGGGAGTTCTGATCATCGAGTCGATGGCGCAGGCGGGTGGATTTTTGGTTTTCAAGCCTCTGACCGAACGGGAGAAAAGGCTCGTCCTCTTCGTTGGAATAGAAAAGGCGCGATTTCGCAAACCCGTACGTCCCGGAGATCAGCTGAATATCGAGATGTTGGTCTCCCGAATTCGAGGGCCGCTTGGGAAGCTGGATGGGAAAGCCTTCGTCGATGGGACGTTGGTCGCCGAGGCTCAGATCATGTTTTCTCTCGTCGACCGTTCTTCCGTAGCCTCCCCCAGGTAGCGGTCCTATGAGTCAGGCGCATCCTTGTCAGATCCATCCCACGGCCATGGTTTCTCCTGAGGTGGAACTGGCTGAGGGAGTTCAGATCGGACCCTATGCCGTCATCGGTGAACGGGTGGTCATTGGACAGGGAACCTGGGTCGGGCCCCACGCCGTTATAGAGGGACCCACCGTGATAGGGAAGAACAACCGCATCAAAGGACAGTCCGCAATCGGGACACCTCCGCAGGATCTTAAGTACAAGGGGGAGGAGACCTTTCTGGAAATCGGTGACGAGAACACGATCCGCGAGTTCGTCACGATCAACCGGGGGACCGCCGGAGGGGGCCGAAGGACCACGATTGGAAGCCACAACCTTCTCATGACGGGGGTTCACGTCGCCCACGATTGCCATATCGGTCAGCAGACGATCCTGGCCAACTCGGCGACGTTGGCGGGTCATGTAGAGATCGGAAATTTCAGCACCGTAGGGGCCTTCAGCGGTGTCCACCAATTCTGCCGTGTGGGACTCCATGCCTTCATCGGAGGCTATTCGGTTCTCACCCGGGACGCTCTCCCCTTCGTCAAGACCGTGGGGAGTCGGAATCAGGCCGGAATCTATGGGATCAACAGCGTAGGTATAGGGCGCCGAGGCTTCTCCAAGGAACGTATCAAGGCCCTCAACCAGGCCTATCGATGGCTTTTCAGGAAGGGCTTGAGTTTGAGCGAGGCCAGGCGAAACATCGAAGACGGTGGTCCTCTCACTGAGGATGTTGCTGTTCTGCTGGATTTCATCGACACATCCGACCGAGGCTTTGTCCGCTAAGGGTATGCACAAGAATAACTTTGTAGAATTGGCGCTCAGATTTGCAGCAGATTTGGCCGCGAACGATTGAGCGAAACCGCAGGCGTGGCCGGGTCTACGTTGAGGATTTCTCGATTGAAGACTTGCGTTTCAGAGAGAGGAGCGGGAAGCAGTTGGAAACGAGTAGGCTGGGACTGATTGCAGGCAACGGCTCGTTTCCCATCCTCGTTCTGGAAGAGGCGCTGCGCCAGGGAATAGAGGTTGTGGTAGCGGCAATCAGTGAGGAGGCCTCGGCCGAGATCGAGCAAATCGTCGATGCCTCTGAGGGCGTTGCGAGTGTCCATTGGTTGGGTGTGGGGCAGCTTGGAAAGCTGCTAAAGATCTTCAAGAGCGCTGGTATCAGCCGTGCCGTCATGGCAGGTCAGGTCAAGCACGTCCAGATCTTTGCTTCCAGAGGAGCCACTCCTGCCGGTCGTCTAGCTGCACTTCCAGATCTCAGAATGCTACGACTTCTTGCCTCGCTTAAGCACAGAAACACAGAATCCCTGATCAACGGAATTATGGGGGTGCTAGAAAAGGAAGGAATAGAGTTGATGGATTCGACCTTTCTTCTTGGTTCTTTGGTGCCCGAACAGGGAGTGCTTACCCGGCGCTTACCCAGCCGGGATGAAAAAAGGGACTTGGAGTATGGGCGGCGGGTTGCAACAGAGCTGACCCGTCTCGATCTGGGGCAGACCGTTGTGGTGAAGGACCGTGCGGTGGTTGCCATAGAAGCGATGGAAGGTACTGATGAGACCATTCGCCGGGCAGCACAACTGGTTGCAGGCCAGCCGTTGAGGGTCGTGAAGGCAAGCCGGCCGTCTCAAGACATGAGGTTTGATGTCCCGGTGATCGGCCTTCGGACGCTGGATGTCATCGAGGAGTGCAATGTCTCGGCGATCTCGATCGACGCCGAGAGAACGCTGATCATGGATCGGATGTCCTTCGTCAGAGGTGCGGATCGATTGGGCATTGCGGTCGTGGCTGAGTGAAGGTGGGAATTCCTATCAGAGTAGGCGTCATAGGGGTCGGTGCGTTGGGCCAACATCACGCCCGCATCTACTCCGATCTACCAGAGTCTAAGCTAGTCGCAGTCGTCGATCCTCAGGTCGATCGGGCCAGAGAAGTGGCTGCCCGATTCGGTTGTGAGTGGTTTTGTAGTCATGGAGAGATGATCGATCGAGTTGAAGCGGTCAGCGTGGCGGCGCCCACTCGTGATCACGCCTCGATCGGGATGGATTTTCTGAGGCGGGGCAAGCACGTCCTGTTGGAGAAGCCCATGACGCAAATTGTCAGTGAGGCTGATGATCTAATCGAGATCCAACGGCGCGGCAGTTGTGTCCTGCAGGTCGGTCATTCTGAGCGCTTCAATTCGGCCCTGAGGGCGATACAGCCTTTGGTGACTTGTCCACAGTTCTTCGAAGCACATCGACTGGGAGTCTTTACACCCCGAAGTCTGGATATCGACGTGGTACTCGATTTGATGATTCACGACCTCGATTTGGTCCTCCACCTGGTCGATGCGCCGGTCGGCGAAATCCGGGCCGTCGGAATCCCCGTGGTGACTCCACAGGTAGATATCGCCAACGCTCGGCTCGAGTTCGAGAATGGGTGCGTTGCAAATCTGACTGCGAGCCGGGTCTCGAGGGAGAAAGTGCGAAAACTGCGCTTCTTTCAGCCGCACGACTATGTGTCGGTTGACTTCGACCGAGAGCAGGTCGAGATGTTCAGCCTCTCACAGGAGGGTGGAGCCGGTAAGGTCATCGATCGAAAACTGGAAGTTCATACCGCAGAGCCCCTCAAGTTGGAGATCCAGGCTTTTCTGAGTGCTGTCTCGGGCGAAACGCTTGAACCAGATCAGCAGCGTGGTTGTTCCGCCGAGGAAGGGCGGAGGGCGCTGGCGCTGGCGCTGGAAGTGCTGGACGTTATCCGCTCGCGTTGACCCGGATTTCGCATTCGCCTTCATGGCTGGACTGAGGATGAGAATTCAGGGCCGAGGGTCGGCGCAAGAAAACCTTAGGGTCTGCGCAAGAATAACTTGGTAGAATTGGCGCTCAGATTTGCACCAGATTTGGCTGCGAACGATTGAGCGAAACCGCAGGCGTAACCGAGTCTACGTTGAGGATTTCGCGACTGAGGTGCGGCCGAAGATGGTGTGAAGATGAGATGCCAAAATGCCAAGTTATTTTTGCGCAGACCCTTAGCACCACCGGGGTGGCAGGGTGAGGCCAGCGATGAGCTCTTTGGGGGGTAGGCGCTACCGGGCGGTTGTTGTTCTTCTCGTTGCCCTGTCGCTGGGCTGCGGTCCCACGCGGCCGCCCCCACCCTCTCCTGCCGCGGGGCCGAAAGCTCCCCGAGGGGCTTCCGGTCGACCTGCCGAAGAGCTGCCTTCGAAGCCCCCATCCGAAGCGGTTCCACCAACTCCAGGAACTGCTACAGGATTTGAGCCTTCTTTCCTGACCAGAGTCCTCTTACTAGAAGGATTCCGGTCCGTTGAAGTCGAAGGATCTCGTTTCGGGTCCCGAATCAAGCTAGAGCTGCAATCCAAAGCCATCCGAAGACTGATCCAGAAGCACGGGGATTGGATTCCTCTCGACACGGGATCTGGATTCCGCCTCGAGCCTGCGCCCGGACAGTCGCTGAGCCTGAACGGTGTGGTCTACCGAGGGGAACTGGAGGTCTTCGTCAATCCTTTGGGGAAACCGGTGCTCGTAAACGAAGTAGAGGTCGAGGACTACCTCAGAGGCGTAGTCCCGCAGGAATTAGGCCCTCATAGTTATCCGCAGATCGAAGCGCTCAAGACACAGGCTGTCGCCTCGCGCACTTTTGCCCTTGCCCATCAGGGGAGTAGGGCAAGTCGTGGATACGACCTCTATGCAGATCACCGCTCGCAAGTCTACGCCGGCCTGAAGGGAGAGCACCTAGCGACCGATCGGGCGATACGAGGAACCCGGGGTCTCATTGCCACCTTTCAGGGGAAGGCGATCGTGGCTCTGTACTCTTCCACTTGCGGAGGAAAGACCGAGAGCTATGATGCGATCTTCAATCGACCACCGTTACCTTACCTGAAGGGAGGAGCCCTCTGCCCCGACGAGAAGAGTCGCTACCATCGGTGGCAGGAAAAAATCACTATCTCGCGCATCTTGAAGAACTCCGAATCCCTGGCCCAACTAGGCAAGCTGAAGAAACTGGTTAGGTCGCGGACCAGCGCCCAGGGCCGCCTTCTGGAACTCGTCTGGGCGGGCAGCGAAGGGGAGCGGATCCTGAGAGGAAACGAGCTCCGATTCACCCTGGGTTTGAGGAGCAATTGGGTGATCGATTTTCATCCTCTTATGGTGAAAGGCGAGATTATCGAGGTCGATGTGAAGGGGAGGGGCTGGGGGCATGGTGTCGGTCTTTGCCAGATGGGGGCCGTTGAGCTGGCGCGTAGAGGATGGTCATTTGAACGCATTTTGAAGCATTACTATCAGGGAGTTAAGCTGACTCGGGCGTATTGATCTGGGAATTGGGAAATTCGTCTGAACGTCTGAACGTCTGAACGTCTGAACGTCTGAACGTCGCAGGTCGCAGGTCGCAGGTCGGTTGAGTGTTCAGGCTTCGAAGCCAGCCAGAGTGAGCTTCTACCATAGCTGGTCCGCTTCTATGAGCAAAGAGCCCGACGCACGTCCTAACAAAACGGGAACCAGGCTTCTCGTGGCTGTAGTCGGGCCCACAGCTTCAGGAAAGAGTGCCCTGGCCCTGCGTGCGGCTGAGATTCTGGGGGGCGAGATTGTCAATTGTGACGCCATTCAGCTGTATCGGGGGCTGGACGTTGGTACCGCGAAACCCTCTCTGGAAGAGCGAAAGAGGCTTCCTCACCATCTGTATGACCTGATCGGCCCAGCAGAACCCTACAGCGCAGGTCGCTACATGGTGGATGCTCGATGCGTTTGCTCGCAGATCGCGGACCGCGGGGGAATTCCTTTTGTGGTTGGAGGCACGGGTCTCTATCTTCGAGTGCTGCTGGAAGGGATTTTTCGCGGACCGGGCCGTTCTGAGGTGATCCGTGAGCGCCTGAATCGGATCGCCGAGAGAAAGGGAGTTGAGTATCTTCACGCTCTCCTGTCTCTCAAGGATCCGGCGGCCGGACAAAGAATTCAAGCAAGGGATCAACTGCGGATCGTGCGGGCGCTGGAAATCTATTTTTCTACCGGCTCTCGCATCAGTCAGCTACAGGTCCGACAGCAGCCACTCAAGGGTTTGGCGGTTCTCAAGCTGGGTCTCAACTTACCGCGGGATATCCTCTATGGTAGAATTAACCGCCGCGTCGCCCGCATGTTTGACGAGGGTTTTACGGAAGAGGTCGAGAGGCTTCTCGATGAGGGCTATCGTGATGACTGTAAGGCGTTTGAGGCCCTCGGCTACCGTTATGTCCTGAGAGTGTTGCGGGGTGAGTTGAGCCAGCTGGAAGCCATCGAACTGACCTGCCGGGACACCCGAAGATACGCAAAGCGTCAGATGACCTGGTTCCGAAAGGAACCGCAGATTCGCTGGATCGATTTTCCAGGAGAGAGCCCGCAGGCGCTAGAGCAGCTGTTGGCGTTAGCGGAGTCGAGCGGTTAGCTAGTACAGCGTTCTGTAAATACCGATACGTTTGCAGATGGGGCTTGCGAGGCGAGATCAAGGCAGGAGGAGGAAGACGATGCTCGGCCATCTTCGACGACGACCAACGCAGAGATCGTCCGCAAC
>Ga0310121_10000277_pt1 | contig 56001 bp, 54 predicted proteins | sample CB27_Tmax_986_MG_FD_203504 | JGI IMG/M metagenome (GOLD analysis project Ga0310121, IMG submission 203504) | Marine microbial communities from Western Arctic Ocean, Canada - CB27_Tmax_986 | ecosystem: Environmental > Aquatic > Marine > Oceanic | place: Canada: Western Arctic Ocean | collected... | reverse complement strand
AGCAAAGAAGGAAACGAATACGAGCCGCCCCGACGTCAACGCGTTGAAGGTGCTCCGCAGGGAGATCCGAGATGGCGTTCTGGCCGCGTACAGGAAGGTCGAACCGAGGGTTCGGGACGCCCTCCGAGACCGCGCCGACATGGGCCACGTCGCAGTGCAGGTCACCATGGACGTGCGGCCCGTGGACCTGCGGCCACCAGACGACTAGTCGATCAATCTGATCGACTAGTACCCCCCGTGGTCCGGTAGTCCATCCCCCCATTCGATATAGCTCGAGTAGTCTGAGCCGTTCGAGTAGTCCACGTAGTCGAGCAATCCCCGTGGTCCGACCTGGCCGATACGGTCATGGCAACGCGCGCGCGGATCCTCCAACGTATCCCGATGGCCACACGACCCCTTCGGGCTCGGGCAGTCGCTTGTGGACTCTGGGCGGCTCGAACAGCGGCACCTGCGCGCAGCGCTGGACGAGCAACAGGGTTCCGGACGGCGGCTGGGCGACATCCTCGTCCGTGGGGGATACGTCGATGATAAGACCGTCGCTCGGTCGCTGGTGTCTCAACTCAGACTCCACTGACTCCCCTTTGCCGAAGGGACCCTGATCTGCGAAGCTGAGGCCTCGGGGCTCGTAGAGGCCGGGCTAGCCCGTGCTCGCGCCATTCTTCCGTTGTCGGCCACCGACCGAACGAGACCAGAATCGATGCGACGTAGTCGGAGGTGCCCTCATCATCGATCCGCCCCTCAAGTAGAGCCTGCCGCACGAGCACGTAGAAGATGATCGGGGGAGGAACCGATACGTCGGCGTCAGTGAGCAACGCATTCTGGATTCTCGGGTCGTCCAACAGACTCCCGATCCCGCTCTCTTCGAGACGGAGGCGCGAATCGTCGGTAAAATCATGACCCGCTCCCTTCTTTTTGTTCGAGGTCTCGCACCGGGTCCCTTATCTGATTCTCGACACCTCCCAAAAAGATTCAACGATTTTGGCGTGGACGTCCTGGACCAGGCGATCGTCGATCCGGGGTGCCCTCATAGAAAGTCCAGTGCCCAGCTACACGATCCCCCTAAAAGTCGGCCCGTCTCACGCTCCAGTCATCGACAAGATCCTCCCTCACTTCCACGCCAATACCGGGTCCGGAGGGGACGTCGATTGCGCCACCGTTCAGCACGAACTCCGGCGTCACGATGTCCTCTTTCCAGTAGCGTTTGCTGGCTGAGATGTCCCCGGGGAGCGTGAATCCGGGGAGCGAGGCCAAGGCGACGTTGTGGGCTCGTCCGATCCCCGACTCGAGCATCCCTCCGCACCAGACGGGCATGTCGTGTTCGACGCACAGGTCGTGGATGCCCTTCGCCTCTGAGAGGCCGCCCACGCGGCCCGGCTTTATATTGATGATACGGCAGGCCCCGAGTTCGAGGGCGAGAGCGGCGTCGTGGACCGACCGTATGGACTCGTCCAGACAGATGGGAGTCTCCATTTCACTCTGGAGGCGGGCGTGGTCCAGGTAGTCGTCGTGTGCGAGCGGTTGCTCGATCATCATGAGATCGAGCTCGTCCAGTTCCCTCAGACGAGGCAGATCCTCGAGCGAATACGCTGAGTTGGCATCCGCCATGAGTGAAACGTCCGGAAACCGGTCGCGTAGCCCTCGAAGCATCCCGACGTCCCGCCCCGGTTTGATCTTGATCTTGATGCGCGCATACCCCTGCTCGATGTAGTCGGCAACCTTGCGGTGCAACTCATCATCCGTCGGCTGGAGCCCGATACTCACGCCCACGGGAACGCAGTCGCGCACACCACCCACCAGTGAGGCCAATGAGCCGCCACGGGCCTTCGCTTCCAGGTCCCAGCCAGCCATCTCCACCGCCGCCTTCGCCATGGAATGGCCACGAATTCCCTCGAAAACGTTCAAGAGATCAGCGGACGGCCCCATCACGGAGCCCGACACCCTCGGGAGGATCAGATCCGTAAGGATCGACCACGCCGTGTCGGTGGTTTCGTACGAATAGGCGGGTGTCTCGCCGGCCACGCACTCTCCCCAGGCCGTGATTCCCCCGGAGTGGAGCGTCACCAGGAGCACGCGTCGGTCATGGGAGACACCGCTCGAGATCTCGAATGGCTCCCGGAGCTGCATTCGGATCTCGCGTATTTCGACACGGTCGATCTTCACGTGATCCTCTTGAGCAGGTACTCACCCCACCCGTCCCGCTTATAAAACTCACGGGCCTCGTAGCCCTGCTCGAAGTACGCCGCAAGGACTGAGCGTGTGACGATTCGCCAGCGCAGCGCGGCCTCGAGCGAGGCGTCCATGAGGGCCTGGATCGAGTCCGGAATCGGGACCAGCAGCCGATCGGCATCGATCGCCAGATCCGGCTCTCCGGGAAGGTTCAAATTGCCCACCCGTAGAACGCCGAACGTCAGCTTCGCCCCTTGGTCGGCACCCGGGGCCGGGCCGGGACGCCCCTCCACGAACCGGTCGGTGCCAATCCCCTTGTGGAGTTGGGAGTCGGTCCGCCCGTACATGTCCCGGACATACTCGCCTGCCACGGCCCTGAGCTTGTTGAGGTTGAAATGCGCGTTCTTGGCCCCGAGAGGATCGAAAGTCCAGTGCATACGCGTAACTCCTCTCGAGACGAGCTCCTCCCGCTGGTAGGCTTTGAGGCGAAGCCTGAGCCCGACGTCCTGTAACTCCGTATGCACCGCGAGCATGTCAGACCAGTGGATGACTTGTCCGTCCTGCACCCCGGTTATGCCGAACACAAACCCGGCCAGAGCATCCTCGGCATCAAAGGCCCCGGCAGTGATCCCGCCGAGGCGCTGGGTTACCTTGAGGATCGCGAGCGGCACACGCTCAGAGAACCTCTCGCCCCAGGTCTCCTCTTGAAAGCGGACGCACTCCTTGAACTCGGCGGTGGAGGCGAGCGGTCGGATCGTGAAGTCGGAACCCACTGGTGTTCTCCTGGAAGGGCAATATCGGCCCTGAACTTGCGGCACTCCGTGACTTCAGACCAGCTTGGCCAGGAATGGCGAGGTCACCCCTTTCACCGGAAAGATGATCACAAGGCATAACGTCGACGGCGATGGGCACCCCATCGCCGTTTGGGAGAAAAGCTTGTCGCAGCCGCGGAGGGCGATCGTCCTACTACACGGCCGCACCTGGAGCGCACGCCCCAACTTCGATCTTCAGGTGCCAGGCGAGGACCTGTCGTTAATGGACGGGTTGGTTGGCGCGGGCTACGCCGCTTTCGCTCCTGATTTCAGAGGGTACGGCGAAACACCCCGCGACGAGACCGGATGGCTGAACCCCGATCGCGCCGCCAGGGATCTGAAAGCGGTGCTCGAGCATGTGGGAGTCCTCACCGAGGGCCTGCCGAAGCCCGCGCTCCTCGGTTGGTCCCGCGGCTCGAAGGTGGCTCAACTCACGGTCCAACGCTCGCCGGAGTTGGTTTCGTGCCTCGTCTTTTTCGGCTACTCCCCGACGTTCGCCGGTGCGCCCCTGGCCGATGGCGAAGGGGATACTCCACCGGCCGCGGCGCCAAACAGTGCCGCCGTCGCCGCCAGCGATTTCATCACCCCCGGCTCAATCAGCCAGGTTGCGATGGACGCGTATGTGAAGGCGGCGATGGACGCTGACCCCATACGCGTAGATTGGCGCGGGGCGCGAGAGTGGGATGAGCTGGATCCCACTCAGGTGCACGTACCCACTCTGCTTCTTCACGCGGAGTTCGACCCCATCGCGACGCCTGAGCAGCGTGCCTCGCTGTTTCATGACCTGGGAACTGCCGACCGGGAATCACTCGAGGTGGCGGGTGGGGACCACATGGCGTTTATCGAGTCCTGCCGACCGGAGTTCCTGGAAGCTCTCGTGGACTTCATCGACCGCCACCGTGGTCAGTCGCTTCCTGAAGGCTCGCCCAAAGCGTAGTGGCCGGACTAAGCCTTAATGGCTAAGCCTACTCGCCCTGAGCCGGAGGAACGAGTCGGCAGCCCCTCGAAGCGCCTCCACGCTTTCCGCTCCCAGAGCCTCACGCGCGCCCTCCACAGCGGACCTCCACAGCGGAAGAGTATCACGGAGTAGATTTTGCCCCTCCGTGTTGACATTCAGGGTTCGCGACGCCCTCGTCGGACCGGCGGACTCCTCTATCCAACCCCGCCTCCGCAGCAACGCCAAGCCGCGGCTGACTGTGGATTTGTCCATCTCGAGGTATCGAGCCACGTCTGCGGCACGTAAGCCCTCCATCGCTCCAAGCAACGCCAACACGGTCAGCTGATTCGAACGTACGCCGAGAGGTGCGAGCGAGTCGTCGAAGAGGCGCGAAAGCACGCGATCGAGCATGCGCGTGCGGCTACACACACATCCACGGAGAATCTCCCGCGCAGCCTCGGCGTCCAAGAGGCCGTTTTCAACAGCGTCGGCGTCACCGGTTTCCTCAATGTGGGTTGTGCACACAATGTCTTTAGGTTGCATATACACCTCACTACGAGAATGACGATCCGAGAGTCGTAACCAAAGTACAAGTTGCAGTTACAACTTACAAGTATTTATATGTGATAAGTGATATTTCACAGGGCGGGCATCATCAGAATGAGGGCCAAGAGAGTCGTTCTCTCCAGAAGCTCGGTCACGCGAATGTGCTCGTGGTGGGCATGGGCGCCATGCCCCACCGCGCCCAGACCATCCACCGTCGCGGTAAAGAGGCTCGTCGTGTTTCCATCCGACGCGCCGCCGGACTCGGCGCCCTCTAAATCGAGCCCCAACCGCTTCCCACACGCCTGAACCGCCTCCCACAGGACCCGGTTTCGAGGTGTGGCCTCCATCGGACCGCGGTCGAGCACCACCTCCATCTCCAAGCAAGTACCAGGTGTGGTCGCCTCCAGCCCCAAAATGAGGCCCTTGATCCACTCACCGTCGGCCTGGGTGGCTACCCTCACGTCCACACTGGCGCGGCACTCGGAGGCAACGACGTTCGCGACCGTCCCTCCCGAAACCGTTCCCACGTTGACCGTTATGCCCCGCTCCGGGTCCGTTAACGCATGAAGGGCCTGGATGACGACGGCCATCTCCTGGATCGCACTCGAGCCCTCTTCGGGCGCGACGCCTGAGTGCGAGGCCCGGCCGATGACCCGAAGCTCGATGCGTACCACGCCCCGACGGGTCGTCTTGATGAGACCCCGGTCTCCGAGTGCGGGCTCCAATGCCAGGACCCTGCTCGATGCCTGGGCCAGTCGCTCGATGTGGTCCTGCGACTCGGGACTGCCGATTTCCTCATCGGAGTTCAGAAAGATCGTGGGAACGACTGTGGGCTCGAGCCCGAGCGCCGACAAGGCCTCGAGGGCAAATACCATCTGGACGATCCCGGCCTTCATGTCGAAGACTCCTGGACCTCGGATGCAGTCCTCCTCTTCGTCCCACTCCACCGGCATGTGGTACACCGTGCCGATCGGCCAGACCGTGTCCGTGTGTCCGAGCAGAAGTTGGACCGGCGCTCCCTCACAGGCGGGGCCCGCTCCGTTGGGTGCCTTGGGTGACAAGTAGACGTGTCCGCCTGTCTCTTCGCCGGGGAACAACTCAGATACGAAGCCGATCGCCCTGAGCCGCCTAGTCAAAAGCTCCTGGGTGGCGTGCTGGGACTCAGGCACCAGGGAGGGGGACTCGAAATTGGCCAGCTCCATGAGCAGATCGACGATGTCGTCTCTCCGCTCAGCCAGGAAGTCCCCGACAGCCGCGACCTCAGAGTCCGTCATAGAAGCCCGCCCTCCGATAACTCTCGTCCAACAACTCCACGGGGTGACGCGCTACGATGTCCGATCCTTCCAACAGGAGCCCGGCTCCGATCTGCATCATGCAGCCGGGATTTCCGGTGGTGACGATGTTGGCTCCCGAGTCCATAACAGCGGACACCTTATCGGCACCGATGTCCGCTCCCAACTCAGCGTGGGTGATCCCATAGATGCCGGCCCCGCCACAGCACTCCTCCTCGTCGCGAAGGGGCAGGACGACGAGCTCCGGAATCGCCCCGAGCAGGGCACGGGGCTCCTCCCGCAAGCCCTGTGCGTGGCACAAATGGCAGGCGGCATCGTACGTGACCCGAGCCGGCACCGGCGCACCCACCCGCAAGGTGTCCCCGGCCAGGAGTTCCGAGATGTCCCGACTCGAAGCAGTTATGGCCGCAGCACTGTCGCGGTAGTCCGCGTCGGCCTCGAGAAGATGACCATATTCCTTGATGGCTGCCCCACAGCCGGCCGCGTTCACAGCAACGAAGTCGACTTCAGCCGATATCAGAGCCTGAACGTTGGCACGCGCTAGCTCGCGGGCTCCAACCGCATCCCCAGCGTGGGTGTGCAGGGCACCACAACAGCCCTGTCCACTCACTTCGACCACCGTATAACCGTTGGCCCGGAGGACCCTCTCCGTGGCATCGTTCACCCTCGAAAACAGACCCTCCTGGACACAGCCACGAAGGATGGCCACCCGTCCCCGATCGCCCTCCCCCTGAGGTGGGGCGCCCTGCCGTGACGCAGCCTTCGATGACGCAATCTCCGCTGACGCAGCCCCCGCTGAGATCGGGACTCCGGCAGTTGTAGACGGTTCGAGCGGAAGCCCTGGCTCCCGGCTCGCCTCGAGCATCGCGAGGCCAAAGCGTATCGGGTGGAGAAGACGGTTCGCTGGAATCCATTTCGCGGCCACCCCGGCGACGCCCAGCCCTCGCACGACCCTCGCCAGGCACATACTCCAGTTCGTCCACTTACGGCTCGAAAACACAGCCAGGAGCGTCCGCACGACCACTGGCGTCTTTCGAGCCCGGTAGACGGACTCTCGTGCGGCCTCGAGTAGGACCCCGTAGGCGACGCTGGAAGGACACACCGGCTCGCACGCACGGCATCCCAAGCAGCGGTCTATATGTGTCTGAAAGGCGTCGGACTCAGGGCTCAGCCGCCCCTCGACGACGGCGCGCATCAGGTGGAGCCGGCCGCGGGGGGAGTCGTTCTCGTCTCCCAAGCGGACGTACGTGGGGCAAGCAGGTAGGCAAAACCCACAATGCACGCACGGCATGAGCAGGTCTTCCTGCGCCCAGAGGGCGGCGGCGAGCGCAGTTTCAGGCTGCCGTTTCACTGCGCCAATCGTCCTGGAGCGAGAATAGAAGCGGGATCGAACGCGGCCTGTATCCCCGCACTGAACAGAGCGCTCGAACCAGACTCACCCCATGCCCCAACGGCACCCACGAGCTCCGGCGGACCCTGAGAGACCACCAGGCTTCCACCCTCTGCTTCCAAGGACCGGCGCAAGTCCACCAGTACCGACGTGGCCCGATCCACCCATTCGTCTGATCGGTCCATGCCCGCGATCATTACCCTGAGCACACCGGTGGGCGCGTGGGCCGCCAGCCGCATCCCCCAGCCCGCCGTGGGATCATGTAGGCCGCTCAGTCGAGAAGTCATCTCGACCAACTCCGGCAAGCGGGAAGGAAGAAGGCTGAGACGTAGTACCAGTTCCGCCCCATCCTCCATGGCCCTCACGTTCGCGAAAATCGCTGCGGATTTCTCTTCGTCGAGCCGTTGAAAGGGCGGCATGCCTGCTCGCTCAGACACGACACGCTCGGCCTCGTCCGCGGCGTCCACCGACTCCAGAATCCGGACCGCGACCAAGGGGCTCGACGCGCCTCCACTTGCTCCCGACTCTCCATCCCCCGGCACCAACAACTCGACCGCCGCGAGCTGGAGCGGCGTTTGGGCAAGGCGACACGCAAGCGCCGCACCCGACGCCACATCGCCACTCTTGAACAGAAGCGAGCGATCCATCGCGACGACGGGGTGGAGACGCATGGTCACGCTCGTGATCATCCCCAATGTGCCCCAACTGCCCGTGATCAGCTTGAGCAGATCGAAGCCCGCCACGTTCTTCACCACCCTACCGCCAAGGCCGAGCACTCGCCCGTCCCCCGTTACGAGCGTGGCTCCCAACACTTGATCCCGGGGGGATCCGAAGCCCGCCTGGAGCGGCCCCGCCGTCCCCACGGCCAACATGGCTCCCAGCGTACCTCGCTCTCCACCCGGGGGATCGAGCGCAAGCCACTGTCGGCACTCGCTGGTACGGCGCTCCATCGCCTCCAATTCGGCTCCTGCCTGGGCCTCGATGAAGAGGTCGGCGGGCTCGTAGGCGGTGACATTATTCATTCTCTCAGCGCTCACGACTACATCTACGCCCTGAGGAGGCTGTCCCCCGTTCAGCCAACTCCCTCGCCCACCCGGGACACAGCTCCAGCCCTCCTCTCTGGACACAGAGAAGATCTCAGCCACTTGCTCTTCGCTCTCTGGGAAAACGACGGCCTGCGGAACGCGCCCACACACGGCCCAACGCTCGGCTTCGAAGCCATCGACCACCTGCGCCTCAGACAACCGCTCTGACAACAACCCGGCCAACGGATTCAAGAGGCCGCTCCGTCGACGGCGGGTGGATCGGGAAGGACCTTGCCGGGGTTCATGCACCCGAGTGGGTCGAACACGGCTTTGATGCGTCGCATGGCATCCAAGTCGTCCGGACTATGCACCAGGCTCATGTAGCGCCGCTTGTCCACGCCGACGCCATGCTCTCCAGTAATCGTGCCCCCAGCCTCCACGCACACCGCCATGATCTCCGTCGACGCGAGCTCGACCCGGCTGAGCTCCTCGGCATCGCTCCGGTCGAACAGAATGTTCGGATGGAGGTTTCCGTCCCCGGCATGAAACACATTGGCAATGAGCAGTTCGTGGCGGGCGCCGATCTCGCCGATCCGTCTGAGAACCTCGGTGAGCTTGCTCCGCGGCACGGTCCCGTCCTGAACCATCAGATCGTTCCCGATCTGACCCATGGCCCCGAACGCCTTCTTACGGCCTCTCCAGAGCGCCAGCCTCTCCTCAGCGGAGGCCGCCGTTCGGACCTCTCTCGCGCCGGCCTCCCGGCACTGGATCACCGCCCGTTCGACATCGGCCGCCAAGCCCGCCTCGATTCCGTCGAATTCGATCACCAAAGCCGCCTCCGCATCGGTCGGGTAACCCGCGGCGAAAACACTCGCCTCAACCGCACGAATCGTGGCTCCATCGATGATTTCCAGGGCCGCTGGAAGCAGACCCTCAGCCATGATCTCCGTCACGGCGCTTCCCGCATCACTCAGTCGGTCGAAGATCGCCAGCAGCGTGCTGACTCCCTCCGGCCTCGGAAGAAGTCGCACCTCGATCTCAGTAGCGATTCCGAAACACCCCTCGGAACCGACGAACACCCCCAGTAGATCGTATCCGCCGGGCTCCCTGCCGAAACCGCCGAGTTCTACGATGCTCCCATCGTATGTCACGACCGTGAGCCCCGTCACGTACCGCGAAGTGACGCCGTACTTGAGGCAGTGGGGTCCGCCCGAATTCTCGGCGACGTTGCCGCCCAGCGTACAGGCGCTCTGCGAGGAGGGATCGGGCGCGTAGTAGAGTCCGTAGGGCTCAGCGACCGCCGTGAGATTCGCGTTGATCATCCCCGGCTGAACCCGCGCAAGTCGGTTCTCAGGATCGAGCTTGAGCATGTCGGTCATCCGCGCCGTACCCACCACGACTGCGTCACCGTCCGCCAGCGCGCCTCCCGAGAGGCCTGTTCCCGCTCCTCTCGGCACCACCGCCACCCCTTCCTGTGACAGGATGCCCATCACGCGGCTGACTTCATCGGTGTTCTGAGGGAGCACGACCGCACGCGGGGTCCTGCGGTAGGCGGTCAGTCCGTCGGACTCATACGCCAGCAGACGGTCCGCGTCGGCGATGACCCAAGCGTCTCCCACGACGCCTCGAAGGCGATTCCCCAACTTCTTCGTCAGCGACTCTGACAATATGCTCTCCAACCCCCCCCGGGGGGAAAGTGGGCCGTCAGCTCCGCTCCTGGGCCAACTGCTCAGCGAGCTTGTCCGCCACCATCTCGATGGCCGCACTGTCCTCGCCGGTGAGCGCGTCCGCCGTCCTACTGCCCACATCAATCAGCCCGAAGATGTCATCGCCGCCACGGATCAGCACGACCATCTCGGACTTGACCCTTGGATCACACAGGATGTAGTTGTCCACCGCACTCACATCGGGAACGATGGTATTCTCCCCGGCGGCAATGGCGGTACCGCAAATGCCTTCACCGACCGCAATCTTGGGGTGCGGCGTGGGTCGTCCGACATAATTGTGGAGCCAGACCACGTTCTCCTCGGCCTTCACGAGATAGACGCCTACCCAATCGAACCGATCATCGGCTGCCGCGATGTCCTTGACGGCCCGGCGCAAAAGTGAATCTGAGAGAAATCCGTTGTCCCTCAGTTCCTGCAACTCCTCTAAGACCGCGTTCGGTTCGAGCATTCGGATCGATTCCGGTTAAGGAAACGCGCGCAGGCGCGAAATGGGGCCAAGCCCCCAGAAACTCAAAGTTCGTTGAGCCAACACGGTACATACGACCCCGCCTACGATCAAGGTATGGTCACACATTAGACACACTAACTGCCCCCGGAGCCGCGCCTATCCCCGCATCATCGCGGAGTAAAGTCCGTGTCTGTGTCGAGACTCGACACGAAAGCAGCCAACAGATGAGCCGTGGATTCCAGATCGGACAGGCTCACCATCTCGTTCGGCGAATGCATGTATCGATTCGGCACCGACACGAGCCCCGTGGGGACGCCGGATCGGGTCAGGTAGATAGAGTCGGCATCGGTACTGGTAGACCGCGCCGCAGCCTGAATCGTATGAGGAATTGCCTCCGCCTCCGCAACCTCGACCAAGCGCTCGAAAACCACTGGGTGAGCGGCCGATCCTCGGCTCAACACAGGACCTCCCCCCAAACGGTGCTCTCCCAGCTCCTTCTTCTCGATATCGGGAACGTCGGTACTGAACGTGACGTCGACCACGAGGGCAACGTCCGGTTCCAGACCGAAAGCACTGGTACGAGCTCCTCCACCCGATCCTGAACCGATCTCCTCTTGTACCGTTGCGACCGCGACCGCGGACGCCGTCGGTGACGCGTCGGAGAGCAGCCGCAGGGCCTCGAGCACCACATACGCCCCGATCCGATTATCGATGGCACGGCTCACGATCCGGTCATCGGCCAGGCTCACCATCGCCGCGTCGATGACCATGGCGTCGCCGACCCTCAGGCCGAGCTCCCTCGCTTCCGCTCGGGACGCCACCCCGACGTCCACCCACAGTTTTGCGATCTCCGACGCCTTCTTGCGCTCGTCCGGCTTCTGCAGGTGAATGGCCTTCTTCCCCACAACGCCGCGCACGTCACCCTCCGAGCCGAGTATCCTCACACGTTGGCCCACGAGTACTTGGGGGTCCCATCCCCCGATTCGATCGATGTAGAGGAACCCGTCCTCGTCGATGTGCGTGACCTGGAGGCCTATCTCATCGATGTGACCGGCGAGCATGACGCGAGGCCGCCCACTCGCGTTGATTGTCGCGAGCGTGTTCCCGCTGACGTCCGTCTTGACGTATTCCGCGAAGGTCTCAGCCTCCGCGCGCCAAAGGCGGGCCGCCCCAACCTCGAACCCGGAGGGGCCGACAGCATCGAGGAGGGTCGCGAGAAAAGGCGGGGAGTCACTCATGGTGGGGCAAAGCTATAAGCACCGGGACGGGGAAAAAAGGTCGCCCAAGAAGCTCCCTCGACCAGCCTACTCTCCCGCCGATCAGGACAAAAAAATTTCGCCCTCAGCCATTCTCACCTGTACTGCACCCTCCTGGATACTCCGCTCGAGCCGGGCCATGATCCGTTTTTGCATGGCGTACCGCGTCGCGGGGAACAGGAGCCCGAACCCGAGCACGTCGGTGATGATCCCCGGCGTGAGGAGAAGCGCGCCGCCCGCGAGCACGGCCATACCGTCCATGATGGCCTGCCCTGGGACACGCCCATTCGCGACGTCATCGCGCAGCCTCCACATCGTCCGGAGTCCCTCCGTGCGCGCCAGCCAGGCACCGGTGAGGCCCGTGAAGACGACCAACGCGATCGTGGGCCAGAACCCAACGATCCGGCCCATCTGAATCAGAAGCGCCAGTTCCAGCAGGGGAACGACCACGAATAGAAGGGCAAGGCGCCCAAGAATGCTCATGGCTCGACAATACCCCGGCCGACGGGGGATCGGTCCTGCCAGGCGACGCGTTCTTCGCATGCTCCATGTCCACCGTTAGCTTGGATAATGGCGGCTCGCCGGAGCTACCGACCTGGCATGGCACAGACAGATATGGAAGAAACCTACTTCAGACGGGGGTTCGGCCTGAGGTCGCAGGTGAAACCCCTGATCGATCTCGAGTACCAATCCGAGCTCGTCCAGGGCATCCGCTCCGAGGGCCATCGCAGAGTCTTCGGCGACATCACGGTGCGCCTGGCCGAGGAGTTCGGATTCTGCTACGGCGTGGACCGGGCAATCGACTACGCCTACGAAACCCGTCACAAATTCCCGGAGAGACGCATTCGCCTGGTTGGCGAAATCATTCACAACCCGCATGTCAATCAACGCATCCGAGACCTGGGAATGGACTTCATCCTACCCAGCGACGACGGGAAGTTCGACTTCTCGGAGCTGACCCAGGAGGACGTGGTGATCCTGCCCGCGTTCGGCGTCACCGTGGGGGATCTGGCGACGCTGAAGGAGATCGGGTGCGTGATGGTGGATACCACGTGCGGATCGGTTCTCCTCGTCTGGAAGCGCGTGGGGAGCTACGCCCGCGACGGATTCACCGCCCTCATACACGGCAAGCACTATCACGAGGAGTCGAGGGCGACCGCTTCGCAGGTGAGCAACCACGAGGGTGGCCGATACATTATCGTACGGGACATGGAGGAAGCGGAACTGATCTGCGATTACCTGGCCAACCGTCCGACTCGACTCTCTCGTGAGGCCTTCATCGAGCATTTCGACGCGAAGGCCACGGAGGGCTTCGATCCCGACCTAGATCTCCAGAGGATCGGCGTAGCGAATCAGACGACCATGCTGGCGAGTGACTCGCTCGCCATCGGTACAAGAATCCACGAGGCCATGACCGAGGGATCTGGAAAGGAGTACACGGAGACCAATTTCCGATCCTTCGGCACGATCTGCTCTGCCACCCAGGAGCGACAGGACGCGATCAAGGCGCTGATGAGCGAGGGGCCCCCAGCGGTCATGATCGTCCTTGGCGGCTACAACTCGTCGAATACCGATCACCTCGCCCATCTCTGCCGGCAGTTCACGACCACGTATCACATCGAGGACGCCGCGTGCATCGACCTGGAGGACGAAACCATCCGGCACAAGCCGGATGTCGGGAGTGACACGCCTGAGGAGGTGGTCACCGATTGGCTACCTGAGGGACCGTTCGATTTGGGGATGACAGCCGGAGCATCGACGCCCAACAACAAGATCGGTGAAGCGCTGTTGCGGATTCTGGCGATTCGTGGCGTGGAGTACGCAACTTCCTAAGTTTTGCGTACCCGCCCGGTGTCGTGTCCACCCCGAAGACCCATCAAAACCTCGTAATCACAAGGCGAAACCCGATGGAGGCCTGTCGAACCCCCGGGTCCACACCCCCACGGATCCCGGTCCGTATGTTCTGCTCCTGATCACCGAACGAGCCGCCGCGCATCACCCAAAGAGCGTCCTCGGCGAGGCCCTCACGGTCGTCCGATTCCCCGTAGGGGTAGTCCTGATACGGGCTCCGGGTCAGCTCCCAGACGTTGCCACTCATATCGAGAAGGCCGAAGGGGCATTCCGGACATTCGAAACTGCCAACCGGCGCGGTACTCCGCCCCCCGTAGTTGGCCCGATCCCGTCTCGGCGCATTACCCCAGGGATAGACTCTCCCGTCGGACCCCCGTGCCGCCTTCTCCCACTCCGCTTCGGTCGGTAAGCTGATCCGCCATCCGTCGCGGAGCAGTCGACTGAGTTCGGAGGGCGTCCCCGGCCACTCCCTGAGCCTCGTCTCGAGCCACCGGGCATACGCCAGCGCGTCGGTCCAGGAAACCGTGCCCACCGGATGATCCGGGGGGGGCCGAAACGCCTCGTCACTCGCCCTGTATCCCGCTTCCTCGACGAACGCCCCGAACTGAGCCACCGTGACCTCATACCGGCCTATGTAGAAGGCCGGAAGGTCCAGCGTCGCCTGGGGACGGGCACCCGGCCACCGTTCATTGTCGAAGGCCAGCCGGTCGATCGCTGGATCACTTCCCATCAAGAACGGACCGGCCGGAACCTCCACAAAACCGAGGAGTGATTCATCCGGGAGGAACCACGCATCCGATCGAAGGCCCGAAGGACTTTCAAAACTGGCGGTAAGCCCTGAGAAACGCTCCGCGTCGACCGCCGATTCGGATGGTGGACGCTGAAACACCATCCACGCTGCGACCGCCGCGACGAGAACGGCCACCAACGCCACGCCGCCCGGGGACGGGGGCGGTCCGCTGACGGACGGCGGCATTCCACTCACCGTGACCGCCCGCCCCCGGCGCAGGCGAAGGTCCAGCTGTGGTCGCAGGCCCGAGCGTACAGGTCAGGCTCCTCCATTCCCATCAGGTTCTGCCCCCCCTGGCGCAAGAGCAGGCGGAGGTCGATGACCTTTGGGTCCGCCCTCGTCGGACTCGCTGGCTCCAGCACGTTGACGCACCCGGCCTGGAACCGGACTTCGCAGGCCCGCGAGAAGTAAGCGGTCGCGAGCTCGACGTCCGCGTCCGTGATCCGGCCCTCCACGTAGTGATTGCCCAACTCGTTGCAAGCCCATCCGGAATTGTCGCTGCAATACGTGGACTGCAATTGGATCAGTCGTTCGCACGCGCTCGGTCGTCCCTCCTCACACGACTGTTGCCAGAACGGCATGCTGTCACCGGTATGCTGCCCGTCAGTTCGCCCCATCGCCGCCATGGCACCGAAGAAAGCGATCCACACGGCCATGTGGGCCAAGTTGGCGCGCATAGGAACCCAGTCCCATCGCAGTCGACTCCAGACCGTGCTGGTCTGAATGGCAGGGACCATGCGGTCGATCGCCTGCACGCTCAGGTTCAGAAACGGCACACACAGAAGCTTGTCGTAGAAGGTCGGCGCGCCGAAGGCGCCGAGGAGGGCGTAGAGGCCGAAGACGCCCACGCCGTACAGCCCGCCGAAAATGCTCTTTCCTAGCGGCGTCCTCGGTGACGTCGACGGATCGGTTATGAGCAGATGCAGCCCGAGAAATACGGCGGAGGGAATCTCAGAGTCGATGAAGTATGGAACGCCCGCGACCGCCCCATACAGCGCACTCAGGGCAAACAGCATGATGGCTGCCGACGCGGCGACCAGCGTGATGGAAAAGAAGTACATGGCCACCAGGCCGACCAAGAACAGAAACGTGTAGATGTAGGGAGCGAGGGTGAGCGTCGAAGCGATCTCCTGCCCCCAGGTCATCTCGGTCGTGTTCGTGGCAATCAATACGAGCGAAAACAACCCCAGGGAGAACGCGGACGGGTTGAAAATGTGCACTCGTTTGCCTTCCCGTTGCCACCGCACGAACTCCTTGCCCATGAACCCGACCGCAATCATCAGGAACTGCAGGTAGAACCAGTCGTCACGGAACCACAGGAACAAGTTCGTGCTGAAAATGATGGGAAACGGCCCGAAGCCGAGCAGATACGTTTCGCGCCGGGTCCAGGCCAACAGCATGTCGAAGGCGTAAGCGAACACCAGTTGCGCCACCAGGAGCCAGACGAAGTCGTAGACAGGCCGCCAGTACCAGCCCCAATACGCGAAGACCGAGATGTGAATCAGCGCCTGCAAGTAATGTTGCGGGCGCAATATGGTGATGAACGACCGGCCCTCAGACGCCCCTCGCAAACGCAGGAAGAGCGCAACCTGCCAGACGAGCAGCACGATGGCCGCACCCCAAAAAGACCGTTGAAGAATCGGGTTGCCCGACACGCGTGGGACGAGCGACAGAAGGGCTAAACCCAGCGTCAGAGCCAGGGGCACCAAAAACACCCGGCGCGGCGACGGACTTCGGGAAGCGGGCTGCCTGTTCTTGTGACGGCTCGCCTGCTGGGCACGCCGCTGTCGTCGAGATGACATCGGTTTTTTGGGGGCTCTGGTGGTTCTAAGGGGGGAACGCATAATCGGGCCCTTCACAGTGTGCCCACGCGGGCAGGGAGGCAAGCCGGAGTCAGCCTCAAAAGGCGGGACGGGCGCCCGTCTCCCGACGGGCACCCACGTCAGGATTACCCGGTCGCGACCTGCGTCACACGCACCTCGCCGTAGATCTGGCCGAGCATGGCTCCGTACACGAGGTGGCCGACCAAGCTTCCCATTGCCATCGACGCCGAGCCTGAGAAGAACGGCATCCCCATCATCGGCATCACCAGGAGCTGTGCCATCAGAAAGGGTGCGATGGAGTATATCACGCCTCGGGCGATGCCGGGTCCCGGCAGCAAGGAGCCCACCACGGCATAACTTAGCGCCAGAACCATGCCGATCATGAGGTGTCCCCCCCATCCCAGCACCAAGTTGCCACCCATCGCCCCGGCGAGCAGCTCAGCGGGGTTCATCGGGAGCGAGCCCATCATGGGGGCGGCAAAGAGCCCAACCATCGTCATCACCGCGGTTCCGACCAGTCCTCCGGTCACCGCACGGCTGAGGTCTATGTTCATTGTCTTCTCCTTGTTGGTTTCGCCGCCGGGAGACTCCCATGGCAGCGCAACTGCAATGACCACCAACGAGAAAATCAGAGACGGGCCCACAGGGTTCCCAAGTCGCCGGATCAGTCAGCGGAGGGGTACTTGGCTACCAGCCCACAGACGGTGCTCATGTTGCGCATGGTCATTGGCGCCCCTCCCGCGGTCTTCGTCAGATCCTTCCCGAAGAGGGGTGACTCGCTGAGCTTGCCACGTATGAGCCAATACACTTCACGACCGGCGAATTCGAATCTGCCCGCATCGGTACTGAGATCCTCGAAGCCTCGCCGAGCGTCGGCGTCGGCCACTTCCCGCATGAAGATCACGTACACGGACGGATCGGCAGTCGGTGGCTCGCTAGGCTGGAGGTGGTCTCGACGGGTGACACCTACGCTTACGCTCCGGACACTGGTCGAAGCGCTGCGGTTTTGAGGTGGCGCCAGACGTGCCGACAGGCGGTCCATTGGCCGTGCTCTATTCCACGAACTTGGAGGCGATCGGGGCCTGAATCAGCGAGAGCGGGGGCCAAATCGTCAAGGAGACGTTCGAGTTTCCAGGTGGACGACGCTTTCACTTCACCGATCTGGGTGGAAATGAGTTGGCGGTCTGGTCGGATCGATGATGGCTGTTGCCGGTTGACAGGGCCATCGGACCCCGCGACCCTCATGGGTTAGCTTCGAAAGGGGTGCACAGACTTTGATGAGGGCGGAGGTCTCGTTCTTGGAGATCGGCCGCCCTTCTTGTTTTGTGACCAGGTCGGTCACACACCGCGCGGATGTTCCGCGCATATCAGACAGTCGGGATGTACGTGTCATCGTAGCTCCGACTTGCAAACCAAGGAGCGCATAGATGCGTACCAAGGGAACAGTGAAGTGGTTTAACGACCAAAAAGGTTTCGGCTTCATCACGCCGGACGACGGAAGCAGCGATTGTTTCGTTCACCACAACTCGATTCAGGCGGAGGGCTTCAAGAGCCTCGCTGAGGGAGCTCAAGTGGAGTTCGATGTGGTGCAGGGAGAGAAAGGGCCGGCGGCGGAGAACGTTGTCGCGCTCTAGATCAGACTAACTGATCGAAACCTGCGGGCCGTCCTGAGTGATCGGGGCGGCCCGTCTTTTTTCGGCCTGGGTTAGCGCGGTTGTGGCAGCCTGGCTCCTGGTTTCACCTCAATCGGTTCCAACGATCCGCGATTCGTGCCGCCCCACCGGAGGGCGCCCAAATGACGACTGCGCGGGTGGGGGAGCCGTTCGGCGCGGTAATGTGATTGACGAGATCCGACCTGTCCGACATCGTCTTTCGCGGCCTTACTGCTCGTGAGTCACTCCGGCCCGGCGAAGTCTTCCGCTTCTATTCCAACCTCGCGACGACCCGAGCCGCCCAACGACAAAACCGTCAGCCCCCAGAAAAAAGCAGGGCTGGGCGTAGGAGGTGAGGCATGGCAGTTCGGTCCGAATTCACGTTCCACACTCCTCCATGTCCACTTTCTCACAAGCGCCATCCAACCGATCTGAGATTACGATGCGCGCTAATCTGGTGACCTCAAGCGAAGCGCGCGAGCCCGGAGCTCACCACGACCAGCAGCAGGTCGCTTTTCGGACAGCGCCCGACGCGAAGGTCGCAGGCATGTTGCCTCTATGACACGAATTCCCTACGCTGCCCTCCTATCAGATGGATGGCGTGTCGCTCTCCGGAGGATCGATGAAGCGAACGTGGCGAACCGTCGCCGGGGTCTCAGCCCTGGTGGGACTCTCAGCCCTGGCGGGACTCGTGATGGCGCAGCGCATGCTGCCCCGGCCTGCCAACGCGCAGAGTTCGGCTGCGCCGACCTATCAGGTGGACCCCTTCTGGCCTCAAGTGCCTGAGCAATGGACCCTTGGTCAAGTTTCGGGAGTGGCGGTGGACTCTCGCGATCATGTGTGGATCGTGCAGCGTCCCTGGTCCTTGGGGAGCGACGAGGAGGCACGGAACCCTGAAGCGGAATGCTGCCTGCCTGCACCGCCAGTCATGGAGTTCACGGCGGAAGGCACCTACGTGCAGGGGTGGGGTGGCGAAGGCGAGGGCTACGAGTGGCCAGCCGATGAGCACGGCATTCATATCGATTACAACGACAACGTCTGGGTCTCGTCAGCGGGCGGACCTCGTCTTCGCGAACGCACTGAGAATCACCTCCTCAAATTCACGCGCGACGGGCGGTTTCTGCTTCAGATCGGAAGGCGAGGGGCGAGCCAGGGGAGCCTCGATACGAGGAATCTCAACAACGCTGCCGACATGTACGTGCATCCCGAGACCAATGAGCTGTTCGTTGCCGACGGATACGTGAATCGACGCGTGGTCATTTTCGACGCAAGCACCGGAGCATACAAGCGCATGTGGGGCGCCTACGGTAACACACCGGACGACGAGGTCTCCAACACGCCGCAGTACGAAGGGCCTGGCTCACCACAGTTCAATACGGTTCATGGGATTCGCGTCTCGGATGATGACTACGTGTATGTTGCCGATCGTCGAAACAACCGAGTGCAGGTCTTCACGATCGACGGGACTTTCGATCGCGAAGTCTTCATCGAGAGGCCGACCAGACTGCTGGGCACCGCCTTTTCGGTCGCATTCTCGGAGGACGTGGAACAGCAGTATCTCTATGTGGCCGACGCCGGGAATGGTCGAATTCGAATCCTCGATCGACAAACGCTGGACGAGGTGGGTCAATTCGGCCGCATCGGCCGCTACGCGGGTCAGTTCGTGTTCCTGCACAACGTGGCGGTCGATTCCAGAGGCAACGTGTACACAGCGGAGGTCGGGGGCGGCCGTCGCGTCCAAAAGTTCATCCGAAACTGACTAACGCCTTCTCAGCATTCTTGTCAGGTGGCGCGCGCGGGTGGTCCGTCACTCCAGACGGCGTAGCATTATCTCAGGAAACTCTCCCACCATCCTCAACGGCTTGAAACGTCTCACTCATGGAGCGTAAAGACGCGAATCGTCCGTCGAAGATCCGCCGGTTGTGGAATTCGTAGATCTGACGCGCAGTGAGTTCTCCGTTGTCGTACGTAGTATTCGTCATTTCCGGCACGACCACAGTGAAGCCGTTCTCGAAGGCTACGCGAACCGTCGTACGCAGTACTCAGTCTGAATTCCCACTACGATCAGCGTGCCGATGTCCCGCTCATCGAGGTACGCCTGCAGGTCGGTTTCGCGAAAGGCGCTGTTGAACCGCTTGCGGACGATCTTTTCCTCCGGTGTAGGAAGGACCGCCGCGTGGATCTCCCATCCCTTCGAACCAGGGTCGCCATCGGTCCCCGGCTTCTCGTCATGCTGGACATAGATCACCTCTACGCCAGCCGTCCTACACGCTGCGATCAATCTGGAGATGTTCTCGAGTACGATGTCGCCCCGATACGGACTGAGGGCCACCGCAGCATGTTGGAGATCAACCACGAGGAGAGCACTACTCCTCGTGGTTGATCTCGCTGTAAGCTCTTCCACGAACCTCCCTTGTTTCTGTTCTACCACGACTGCTCGCGAAGCGCGCCTGATGTGCCTAGGCCTTCGAGGCTTAGGCTCTGACACCCTATCGAGATTCGAAGATGTCGAGCGGCAGGATCGCCGTGACCCCCACGTTCGGTACGTCAACGAGCTGCTCGATTCTCAAGTCGACCGCGACGGAGGCAATGATATATGCCTGTTCCTTGGTGTAACCGTACCTCTCAGAGATGTAGGCGATCATCTCCATCAAAGCATTCCTCGCCGCCAGTGAGATGTCTTTCGACAAGTTCTCGAGTGTGGCTACTTTATCTGCCTCCAAGTACCGCATGTCGGGCGGCACTTCGTCCTTATCCTTGATGGGAAAGCCCGTAGTCGCGTAAAAGGCTCGGGACGGGATGTCGAGTAAACTGGACGGCCCTTCGTAGTGGGGTCCCCGCCCCAGTCGCCTGCCGTCCTTGATCAGCTCAGTCGTCAGAGTCACAGTGGCGTCCATTTCGAGCGCCGTGCCAGACACTTCGCCGTCACCCTGTGCGAAGTGCACGTCTCCGATGCTGAGCCCGCAACCGGGTACGCAGCACGGCAGATAGACCGAAGCGCCGACTTGCAGGTACCTGATGTCCATATTTCCACCGTGCTCGCGTGGCGGGCCCGTCCGCAGACATTCCCCAGAGTGAGTCCCGCCCTCCCCGCATATTTCGTGCGGAGACGCGTGCGCTAAGTACGTGGGCGGGCTGACGGCGGCCCCCCGCCTCGAAGAGCTCGGCCTCTCAGGCCATCATCTGTGCGTGTTGGCTTGGGCCCGGCAACACGGTCACAATCCCCGGAAAGCTTCGGTTGGGGATCCGCACCCCGGGTAGATCATCGCCCCCCGCAAAGTCCCGGTTGAGGCGCCATAGGACCTGATTGGGTCCCTCGATCTCGTCGCTCACGAACCCATTCGGAGTGATTGTCGTATACGCCCAGGGTCCCGGCGCGATATCGAGAATTCGTACCCTCAGTACGTCCCCGGGCTCACCGCCCTCGATGTGCACGGGGCCCGTAAGGGGATGAACCGTGCCCTTCCCGACGTCACCTTCCCTAAGATCCCGGGGCGCTTCGGGGTCGAGGTCGAAGTCCGAAGCATTGCGAGTGTGGAGAACGATCGTGGCCCCGGGACGTGCCCGCGCCGCCATGGGAATCTCAGGATGGAGCCCGTTGAAGCAAGCAGGATCCTCGTGACACTTGGCAGACCGATCTACAAGCTCGACGATTTCTTGGGCCCGGACCTGCCCCATCGAACCCATTAGGAGAACAAGAACGAACGAGACGAGCCCCGTGTGGCTCGCGGATCTCCCCGTCATGGCTACCCCCTTCTTTTGCACGTTTCGACCAACCCGCAGAACGCCGGAGCGTCGACCCCGGACCGGTATGATGCCATGGATCAGGGCCCTAGCGGCTGCCCGATCAGTCTAGAAAGGTCAGCACCCGGCTTTGGTATGTACTTGTCGATCCAGGGGCCACCGAACTGAGCGACATAGAGGTTACCCTCGGAGTCCACGCTCATCTGGTGCGGGAGCGAGAAACCGCCGCAGGCCCCCGAGTGGTCAGGATCAAGCCCTGCCTCCGCGATCGCCGCATCGTCTGAGCAGGTGAATCCAGCCCGGCCGAGTGACGACGCCTGGCCGTACGTGCCGAAGTAATCCAGCAGCTGACCGTCCATGTTGTACTTGAGGATACGGTTCAGCGTCGCATCGAGGATCCAGACGAAGTCGTTCACGTCGACCATGATGGCAACCGGATCCCAGATGTCCGGCCACTGGTCGAGGAGCGTTCCATCCTCGGTGAAGATCTGGATCCGGTGGTTCCTCCGGTCGGATACGTAGATACGACTGTCCCTGTCCACCGCGACGCCGTGGATCAGATCGAACTGTCCGGGGCCGCTTCCCACTGAGCCGAACTCCGACAGCAACTCACCCTGCGCACTGTAGCGAACGATGCGGCCGTTCTGATAGCCGTCGCCCAACAGGAAGTCGCCGTTGGGGAGGAAGGCGAGCACCGCGTTCTGACCGAAGTCGAGCGGGCCGGGATTCGGGTTCTCGCGTGGGTTTGGACCACCCTCGCCCGCGACCGGATTCGGGTCTTCCATGCGCAGCAGCAACTCGCTCCCGTCGTTGCTGAACTTGAGGATCGACTCATGCACACCGTTCCCGCCCCTCTCGTCCACCCAGACGGCGCGCTCAGGATCGTAGGGGTTGATGTAGATCTGGTGGGGACGGTTGAAAAGCGAGTCCCACTGCGCCCAGTTCTCGGCGATGTTCCCGTCGCGATCGACCGCCAGAAGGAAATTCCTGCTGAGCTCGTTCTCCTCCCCCTGTTGACGCTGCCTGCGTTGATCTCCCCACATCACAACCAGGATCCGATCCGGGGTGTCAGGCCAAACACCTGAGGCGGATCCCCAGGTCCAGGTCGCGTCGTGGTCCGGTGCCGGCTTCCACCATCCGGGTACGACGTCGTAGGGGCCGCTCCGATCGTCTCCGCCCTTTCTGGTCGCCCCAAACCGGCCGATGGGTGCCTCGCTGTCGCCCACGCACGCGGACGTCACCACGGCGGCGGCGAGGGTGATCCCCAAGCCGATACGCTTCAACTCCATGTTTCCTCCCAAGTGCATTGCATCCTTAACACACCGGAACCCGGCACGCTTCAGACGTCCCGCAGAAACCCAATCAAAAGCCGGCTCGTTTCCTCAGGCTGCTCCTGCTGCACCCAGTGACCGGCACCGTCGACCATGTGCACCGCTCGCATGTCCGTGCAGGCCTCGTTCTGCATCCGCTCCAGTGCACCCGGGCTTTGATAGCTGCCCCAGTCGCTGGCGCCCGCGATGAATAGCGAGGGCTGATCGATGGTCCGGCCGGCGAAGAGCTGTTGTTCCGGAGCGCCGATGCCGCCGGATCGATAGTGATTCAGCCCGCCCTGGAAGCCGGTGCGGCCATACTCCTGAGCATAAATGGCGAGCTCGTCGTCGGGCAGCCACGTGTTGGCCGCGATCTGGGCCGCATCAGGCATGTTCTTGGCGACGGTTTCAGCCATACCATCGGCCAGGTCCATGATGTAGTAAGTGGGCATTGTCGCCATCTCAACGGCCGTGCGCGATGCGAGCCGGAATGGCTTGTTGTCGGTCCAGTCGGCACTCTTGTAGTGGTAGTAGCCCCTGATGAACGCATGCAGGCCCTGGGGTGGGTGCCACATGTTCTCGTTGGCCTCGCGCGTGGTGTAGTACCGCTGGTAGTGCTTACGCGGACGCGCGAGGCTGGCCAATTCCTGTGTCAGATCGTAGCCCGGAGACTGCGGGGGAGGCGGATTGTTGGCCGTGTCGAACGGTAACGACGCGGTTCCGCCGAAGGGCGCGCTCATCAACACCACCGACGTGAACACGTCGGGCCGCACGACCGCACACCAGGCAGCGACCGGTGAGCCAAAGTCGTGTCCAATCACCGACAGCGAGCGATACCCGAAGGCGGAGACGAGCCCCAGGGCGTCGCGAACGACGTTCAGCCGTCTGAACGAGTCGAGATCGCCGTCGTAGTCGTCATCCCACCCCGTCGTGCGCCCGTACCCTCGTAGATCCGGTGCGAAGACGTGATACCCGGCCGCCGCCAGCGGCGCCATCACGTTCCGCCAGCTGTAGGCCAGCTCCGGAAAGCCGTGGAGCAGCAGCAGACCTGGTCGCCGCCGCCCCTCGAAGCCAGCCTCAAGCACATGGACGCGGAGGCCGTTGATATCGTCCACGAATCGTGAACGGACGCCCTCCGGCAGCAAGTCAGCGGATAGCGGTCCGATCGCCGTCTGCGCAGTGACGGAGGCACCTATGCCGGCTGCCATCAGCGCCCGACTTGCCGGTTTCGTGGTCACCACCGCGGCTGCCGGTGCCATGACGGCTAACCCCTGAATCAGTTGACGCCGGGTCATCGATGCGGGCATGGTGAATGTCCTCCCCTTACACGATGGAGTCTTGCGAGAAGTATCGGTCCAAGCTGCCTGTTAGCTGCCCGTGGTGGAAGCCCCACCGCCAATCGGATTCTCTAGAAACTCAATCCGGTTTCCGAAGGGATCGACGGTGAAGAAGCGACGCGACCCCGGAATCGCGTCATCCCAGACGACTTCATGGCCGGACTGGCCGAGCCGCTCTCCGAGTCGATCGATTTCGTCAACGACGAAGGCGGGGTGCGCCGTTCGTTCAGGCCGGAAATCCGCATCGACACCTACGTGGACTTTGCAGAAACCCATCCGAAACCAGCATCCGTGGCGAGTCTGAAGCCCCGGAGGCTTCTCTTCCTCAACCATTCCGAGGAGCCCCACGAAGAAGGCGCGCGCTTCATCCTCACCTCCTGTAGGAATCGCGAGTAGCACGTGATCGATGTTCAATGAATCAACTCTTTCGGGAACGGGCCACGAAACTCCTCTATCCTAGCGCACCAAGCCGTCCAGCTCTGCGCGGCTCAGAAACTCTCCCTTGGACACCACCGCCCGGACACTCCGAGTATTGGTGATGTCGTCCAGGGGATCCCGGGACAGAAGGACGAGGTCGGCCAAGCGTCCCGCCTCTACAGTGCCCATCTCTCCTGAACGTCCGAAAAACGCGGCCGGACGGACGGTGGCGGCCTCGAGAGCCTCCATCGGCGAGAGGCCCGCCCGCACCAGCATCTCTAACTCGCTGTGTAGGCTGTAGCCCGGAGCGGCAAAGGAGATCGGAGTATCGGTGCCTGCTCCCAGGGGCACTCCAGCTTCGTGCATGAGATTGACCAGGAAGAGGCTCCACACGGCATACGTCGTGTCCTGTGTCTGCTCCGCCGAACGCCTCGCCTCCGTGGTCTCCCTCCAATCAGCCTCGACCCCGACGGGCAGCGTCTCCAGAAGCGCGTCCCAGTCCGAGCGTTGGAAGGGCGGCCGCAGGCTCAGAGCATTCAGCCTCAGCGTAGGTACCTGGATCGTGGACATCATAGACGACAGCACCTCAGCGCACCCTGCTTCGTCGTAGGCCGCAACTGAGGGCAGACGTTGCAGGTTGTGGAGCTGCGACCGGAGATTCGCCCCGGAAACTCCGTCAGCGTTGGTCAGGATACGCCGTCGCTCAGCCACCAGCCTCAACGGGTCTGCCGTGCAGTCCATCTCGATATTGCGCAAGTGTTCCAGCGACTGCACGAGAGGCCCCACGTCCCGAGCCTGCATGGAGAGCGGCACATGTCCGTCCACGGGCAACCCACGGGCCTGTGCCTCTTCGACGACCGCAGTAAAGACCTCAGGCGCGACCATCTCGTAGATCTTCAGGAAGTCGACGCCTGCGTCGGCGAGGCGCGCTACATTTGCCCGGGCAGTCTCCACATCCGGGTTGGCAATCCCCAGGAGGGGCCGGTTCTCCCCGTCGTACACGACGTGCTCTCCGTCCAGCAGCGGGCCGGCGAAGAAAACTCTGGGCGCGGTGGCCCCGTGAGCACGGAGCGCCTCGACCACGGGCAGCACCCGTTGCAACGGCCCCCCAGTATCACGGATACTGGTGATTCCGTGGCTGAGGAAAAGGCCAGGCATCGCCTCGGTGAAGCGCTCGTCGTACGTGAGGTGTACGTGGAAGTCCCAGAGCCCCGGTATGAGGTATTGACCGGTGGCGTCCACCGCCTCGACCGCGTCCACCGACTCACCGGGGGCCGTCACAGCGGTGATTCTCCCCCCGTCGATTACGACGGTCCGGGACTCCCGAACGCCGTTCACCGCGTCGATGACCGTGACGTTCTGGATAGCCAAGTCCGGGAGCGGTGTGTCGGGACCGCACGAGGCGAGTATGAAGAGCAAGGCCAACGACGAAGGGAAGGGCTGTTTGATCATGGTCAGACGGCGTCGAAGGACTGTTATGAACTCAACTCAAGAACCTAGCCCGTGTTGCACTTCAAAGTTGATGCCGAGCCGAGCCGCGCCCGCCGTCCCGCCTGATTTCTGCGCCAGCACAATCAATACGGTTCCCACGATCGCCAAAACTGGCACGTCACCGATCAAGTGACCTCTCTCAGCGGCATCTCTCAGCGGCATCTCTGATCGCCTGCACAGCCATAATGCCTGAGTGAGCGATGCTCGACCAGGCGGTAAATAGAATCAGGCTCCGGTGCCGAGCCGGCTCGCGAGACGCCAGCACGAGGAATACTCCCAGTGTGGCATAGACACCGATAATCATTTGCTCATACTCCGGCTGACTCGGCTGCCATTGCCATCCGTACGGCCAGAACATCATTAGCGGCCAGACCCCGAAGATAAACACGAGGCCGAACACGAGGAGAAAAGTACTCAAGGGTTGTTGCGCCTTGTCGGGCATCAGACCTCCTAGGCGGGTTAGAGAACGGCCTTCTTTTCATTACTGCTGACGCCAGTCACGTTCAGGCGCGACCTAACGTCTGGTGCTTCTGCTGCGCGGCTAAAATGGGCTCCGAGCGCGTAGCGCGCGACCCTCCCGTTTACCGTGCCAGTAGCAAGCACCTGATTAGACAGCAGTCTTAGAGGACTGCGGATTACTCCGCTGAGGCCCCTCTCCTCTCACCTGAGCGCAATCCCGGAGACACCCGAATCGGACTCGGCGGCGCCCAACGGACCTACGAACCTTTCTCAAGTGGCGGGGAGGGGTCCCCTGAGTTCTTCGCCGTGAGGAGTCTTGCTGTCTAACTCCTTTTATTCAACGCTTCTTGCCGTGACACGGCCGAAGCATCGAACGTATACACACGCACAGAATACCTGGATCGGTGGCCCTTACGCCAGATCGTTGGGGCCGATCCGAACAGATCCAATCCCGAAAACACTGGTCCGACCCAACGGGGTCAGTCTGCCTATCGCCCCATTCCCTGGGCAGAAGTACAGCGCCGCTCTACGGCCAAGTGAGTCAGGAACGCATTGACCTCCTCCCTGCCAAGCTCATCGGGGTGGCACATGCTGTGGTAGCGAACGAATCGACGGACCCAGGCCACGTGGACCTCCTCAGTTCGCGAGCTATACCGCCTCGCGCGCACGGCACGCGATAGCTGCTTGAGCAGCTTGGGTCCTGTTGGACCCGGAGGCATATCAGAAAACATGTGCGGGTCCTTGGAAACTCTCGGAAGCGGGCGGGCGGGCTTATACGACCCCACGAACGCGGTCCAACGGGCGCGATGGAATGGTTCGATGGGCAACCGCGGGAGAGTGCCCCTAGATGTGGATCGCCCGCCCCAGCGCCGACAACGCGCCCTCGGCAATGGCCTCCGAAAGAGTCGGATGCGGGTGCATCGCGCGGTCCATCTCCTCGACGGTGGCCTCGAGATGGCGCCCCACGACGAACTCTCCGATCAACTCCGTGGCGTGGGGACCCACGATGTGGGCTCCGAGGATCTCGGAGTATTGGGCGCCGCGGATGACTTTTACGAAGCCCTCCGAATGGCCGCCGGCCAGCGCGCGACCGTTGCCCACCCACGGAAACTTCCCGATGTCAATTTCGAGCCCCTGTTCCTTGGCCTGCTCCTCCGTGAGTCCGACGGATGCGACCTCAGGATTGCAGTAGGTGCAGTTCGGGACGTTTTGATAGTCGACGGAGCCATAGCCCTGCCCTGCGATCGCCTCGACGCAGATCACCCCCTCGTGCATGGCTTTGTGGGCCAGCAACTGGTTGCCGGCACAGTCGCCGATGGCGTGGACGCCCGCGGCGCTGGTGCGCATGAATTCGTCCACGACGAAAAAGCCGTGATCATCGAGTTCGACCCCGGCGGCGTCCAGCCCCAGGTCCTCCGTGTTCGGTACGCGTCCGACAGCGGACAAGACGTGCTGGACTTTCAGCGTCTGCGGTTCGCCCTTCTTGTCCTTGAACTTGAGCGTGACGGACTGCTTGCCGACCTCCGAGCTCTCCACCACGGCCCCGGTGTAGAAATCGACGTCGCGTTTCTTGAAGCTCCGCTCGACCGCGGCCGACGAATCGGCGTCTTCGAGAGGCAGGATGCGGTCCAGCGCTTCAATGACGGTCACTTTGGTGCCGTATGCGTTGTAGACGTCGACGAATTCCATCCCAACCGCACCGGCCCCCACAACGGCAAGTGTCTCCGGGGCCTCGATGCGAAAGAGGGCCCCCGTAGAAGACCAAATGCGGTCCTCATCGATCGGTAGGACCCCGATGTCCCTCGGCCGGGACCCGGTGGCGAGAATGATGTGCTTAGCGGTGTATGCCTGTCGACTACCGTCCGAAGCCTCTACCTCTATTTTGCCCCCACCCAAGAGGCTTCCACGCCCCTCGATGTGCGTGATATTGTTCTTCTTGAACAGATGGCCCACGCCGTTTGCCAGTTGGTCCGCGATGGCTCGGCTGCGCCGCTGAGCCGGCGCTAGGTCGACGTGCGCCCCGGTAAAGGTGATGCCGTGCGTCTCGGCGGTCTTGACGTCATTCACGAGGGCGGCGCTGCTTAGAAGCGCCTTGGTGGGGATGCACCCGATGTTGAGACAGACACCCCCGAGCTTGTCGGCCTCGACGCAAGCGACCTTCAAGCCGAGCTGAGCTCCACGGATGGCCGCAACGTAGCCGCCTGGGCCTCCACCTATGATGAGTACGCCGAAGTCGTTTTCTGGCACGCCTTACCTCTTTCGAAAGCAGTCCGGGGATGGCCCCGCAAGGTAGCGAAATTCATTTACTTCGGGAGGGGCGTGGAGGTATTGTGAACTGTAAGAGTCCCATCACATTTTTCCGACTCGGTCGGAGGTTCACATGTGGGCATTGCTCGCAGTCGGTGTAGTCTTCATAGGTGGAATTGGTCTATAATAACGAGTTCGTAAAACTCAGAGAACAGGCGGACGCGGCATCGGCGGACATCGATGTCCAGCTCAAGCGTCGCTATGATCTGATTCCCAACGTGGTCGAAACGGTAAAGGGATACGCAGCTCATGAACAAAAGACCCTCGAGGCGGTCGTAGCGGCACGATCTTCTGCGATGTCTACGCAGAGCCCGGCACAAAAAGGACAGTCCGAGGCATGCTCCGCAGCGCACTCAAGTCGCTGTTGGGCCTCGCGACTCGGGTCTACACGGGTCCCATCGGCTCGAGCACGACGAGCAACGCCACCGCCACATAACTAGAATAAGCATTCTATTTTGTGACGACCGAGTCCCTCGGCCCGCGGGAAGGGATGACCTTTCCTCTGGCGTGGGCCCCCGGGTGTCGTCGCTCGCCCCACGTCTTACGCCTCGAACGTCCGCTTCCTACGCGCCAACTGGATCTTCCTCGTACCCCTGCTGACGCTGATCGTCATGTATCCGCCCCCGGAACGCCCGGGACGGGATCCGGCACGTTTGGCCGTTAACCCTCAATACGAGCCACCCGAGGGGATGACACCGGCCGAAATCGGCACGCTGATCGACAACAGCCCCGACATGCGCGACATCACGGCGTCCATCGTAGACCTCGCCGTCCGGGGCTATCTGAGGATTGTGGAGCGAGAGCAAGCGGGCATGGTCGCCTGGCTGAAGGGGAACGCCTATTCTTTCGAACTGCTCAAGCCTTCCGAGGAGTGGTCGGAGCTGACGCCCCATGAGCGCGCTGTTCGAGGGAGGGCTCCGTAAGATCGTGGAGTTAGACGACCTGGAGCACGAGTTCTACAAACACATGGCCGACATCAAGGAAGGGATATTCAGCCGGCCCATTATGCTCGGGTTCTATCACCATCGCCCGGACCAGGTCCGGAGTGCCTACATCGGCGACGGTATCGCGACGACGACGTTCCTGCTGTTGGGATTGGGATTCTTTGGAGAAAGCTCTGAGGCCCTGTACTTCCCACTGGGCGCAGGAATCCTGGCGGCGGTCCTCACGGCCATTCCCATCATCGGGTTCGGAATGGTCATGCCGGCCCGAACCGTAAAGGGCGCTCGCAAATTGGAGCACGTTCTCGGTTTTCAGGAGTTTCTCGACCGGGTAGAGGCGGATCACTTCAAGCGCATGATCGATTCCCCCGAGATGTTCGAGCGGTACCTTCCGCACGCCGTGGCGCTCGAGGTGGAGACGAAGTGGGCCCGGGCATTCGAGGACTTGTACAAAGAGCCTCCAGACTGGTACTCCGAGCCCGCGGGGCGGCAATTCAGGCCGACGATCTTCGTAACGGACCTGGGAGGCATGTCCCACCGCGAGGCAGCGCAATGAACTCTCAGCCGCGAAGCAGCGGAGGCTCAGGGTTCAGCGGGGGAGGGGGTTCCAGCGGAGGCGGCGGGGGTGGGTTCTAACGGCGCCCGATCCCCTTCATCCTACCGTAGACGGCTGCCGCTCGGTTTCCGGAACAAGCCCGCCCGTGTCCTTCGCCTGCTGCGCCCGTCCCAGAGCGAGACAGAGCATCGCCCAGAGGCCTGCCACGGGCACAGTGGCCGCCGCCACCCAGGCCAACGTCATCCCCATGGCAGCGAACATGCCATCCACCCCTGCCCCCGCCACATCACCGCCGCGATAGAGGAAGACATCGATAACCGGCTTGGCCTTGTACTTCTCCGAGGGTGACACGACGCTGAACAAGGTCTCCCGCGCGGGCCTCGAAAGGGCGTACCGAGTAGCGCGATGCAGGGCCTGGAAGACCGCCATGACACCGAAGACGGTCCAAACCGAGAGAATCGCGAAGCCCACCATGGTCACAACAGGTAGGATGACGAGCGTCCAGCCCACACCGATACGCTTGATCACATGTGTGGTCACGAAGACCTGCGCGAAGAGCGTGGCGACCTGCGCGAACGCGTCGAATTGGGCAAAGCCCGCTACTCGCTGGCTGAAGGTGTCCGTGTTGTCGAGGATGATGTTGGCCTGCGTGAAGTAGATCAGCGTATTGGCGATCGCCATCAGCACGATGTAGGCACCGATGCCCAGCAGATACGGCGAGCCCGCGACGGCCTTGGCGCCGTCCCAAAAGGTCCCACCGATCCTCGCCCTCGCGGGGCCCCCGGCCTCTCCTCCATCGGTCCCCTGGCCAGCCCTCTGTTGGCCTAGAACGGCCGCGCCGCTGGCGTCGTGAAGGGCCGCCCCGTCGGCGGTGTGCCTCGAATGCTCCGACCCTAGGGCGAGGCGGTCCAGCGTGAGCATCACGGCGATGGCCAACCCGAAGAAAACTGCCCCGGTCAGCATGAGCCCCGCGGGGAGGTAGACGGACTCGGTCATGCCGCTGATAACGTTGGTCGCCCAGCCGCCGACCAGTGCCCCGAGTGTGCCGCCGATACCGATGAATGCGAACATCCTCTTGCCCTGACGCATGTCGAAGATGTCCACCATGAACGCCCAGAACACACTGGTCACGAACAGATTGATCGCGCTGAGCCAGACGAAGAAGGCGTAACCCACGTATCGCGCCACGGTCGTCTCGGTATCCGTGCCGATGAGTCCACCCCCGGCGGCCCCGTCAGCGATCAGCATCCCCGAGAACACGATCAGGCACGCAATCACGAACAAGTAGGCGATGGGGATAAACCGGCGGCGGTTCGTCCTCGCGACGACCCCGCCGAAGGCGAGGACGAGGGCGAGGGATACGAACGACGTCCCCACGAAGAGCCGGCGGAGCCCTGACATCCCCCCGGAGACGCCCATCGCCTCTCGTACCGGACGGAGGAAGTAGTACCCGCACAGGACACAGAAAAAGTAGGCGACCGACAAGAGCGCGAGTGGCAGTTCCGCTTTCTTGATGTTCAGAATTCGTGATACGGTATCGCCCACCCGCTCGGCTCCTCGCCCTCAGACAGAACAATCCTGGGCCGAACTCATCCGACCGAGGACCGGGCAACCTAAGGTCGCTGATCCCCCGCGGCCAAGTAGTTGGGGAAAGCCGTCGGTGACAGCCGTCAGGTCAGGATCGCCGTGGGCTCCTCGAGCATCCCCTTCAGGGTGGCGAGGAACGCGGCGCCGAGCGCTCCGTCGATCACACGGTGGTCGCAACTCATCGTCATCTTCATGCGGTTGCGAATCACCACCTCACCCTCCTCTACCACGGGAACCTCCTCCACACCTCCGACGGCCAGAATTCCAGCCTCGGGCGGGTTGATCACGGCCGTGAACTCGTGAATGCCGAACATTCCCAGGTTGGAAATGGAGAAAGTCGCGCCGGAATACTCCTCCGGCTGGAGCCTCTTCTCCCTGGCCCTTCCGGCCAACTCCCGGACCTCAGCCCCGATGTGAGCGACGCCCCTGAGGTCGGCGTCTCGGATGATCGGAGTGATGAGGCCATCCTCCACTGCTACGGCCACGCCGATATGGACGCGGTTGTGCCGCCGGATCGAGTCACCCATCCAATGAGCGTTGCAGGCCGGATGGCGCCTGAGCGCGGCAGCCGTCGCCCGAATGATGAGATCGTTGAGGGAGACCTTGCGGCCTTCCTGCTCCAGCATCGTGTTGATGGTGCTGCGAGCCTCGATGGCCCGCCCCATGTCCACCTCGATCGTCAGGAAGAAGTGGGGAACGGGGCCGATCGACTCGGTCAGACGCCGGGCGATGGTCTTCCGCATCTGCGAGAGCGGAACGTCATCGAACTCGGCGCCGGACGGAACGAACAGCGGTGCAGCAACCGGGGCGGCGGTCCCACCGACAGTCTCTGGCGTCGCAGGCCCGGTCGCGATCGCCGCTTCGACGTCCCGCTTCACGATGCGCCCCGCAGGCCCGGATCCCGACATGCTCGACAACGCAACGCCCGACTCGGCGGCCAGGCGACGAGCGAGCGGTGAAGCCTTGATCCGGCCACCGATGTCTCCACCTGGGCTCTCGGTACCGGCCGTTGGTTCGGTGGCTGCCGAAGTTTCCCTGCCTACTGCCGGGGTATCCCCGGCGCCGGAGGTCCCCAAAGCCACTTCAGCATCGGCGGGCGCGGCCGCGCCTTCGCTCTGTCCCGTCCCGTTCACCGGCGACGCCGCAAACGCCGCCGCCTGAAACTCCGAGATGTCCTCGTCCTCGGTGCCGATCAGGGCGATCACGTCGCCGACCGGGGCCGTACCGCCCTCTGCCACCAGAATGATGCGGAGGACACCGTCTCCACGGGCCGTCAGCTCCATGGTCGCCTTGTCGGTTTCGATCTCGGCGATGATATCGCCGTTGGCGACTCCGTCCCCCTCGGACTTCAGCCACCTTACGACCTGGCCCTCTTCCATCGTCGGAGAAAGAGCCTCCATATGAACCTTGGTTGCCATAACCCTAGCCGAGACGCCGAGAGGGGTCAGTGGTAAAACGTGCGTTAGACATAGAGAACCTTCTTACAGGCCTCGACCACGCGGGCGGCGCCTGGTTTGGCCCAGATCTCGAGTTTCTTGTTGTAGGGCATGGGGACGTCGGCTTGGGTCACCCGGAGCACGGGCGCGTCCAGGTCGTCGAACGCCTCTTCCATGATGATCGCTACAATCTGGGCCCCGACGCCAACGTATGGCCAGCCCTCCTCCAGATAGATGGCCCGGTTCGTTTTCACGACGGTCGCCAGGATCGCGTCCACGTCGAGGGGACGCAGTGAGCGCAGATCTAGCACGTCCGCCTCGATACCTTCCTTCGCCAGTTGTCCCGCGGCGTGGAGGGCCACATGAGCCATGCTTCCGTGGGTGATGATCGAAACGTCACCGCCCTCGCGCTTGAGATCCGCCACGCCCAGGGGGATGATGAAATCGTCATCGTCCGGCACTTCACCCTTCCCGTTGTAGAGCAGCTCGCCCTCCATGAAGGCGACGGGGTCGTTGTCACGGATCGCGGCCTTCAGCAAGCCTTTGGCGTCAGCCGGCGTCGAGGGCGTCACGACTTTCACCCCTGGCGCATGGAGATACCATGTCTCGCACGCGTGCGAATGCTGGGCTCCGACCTGGAGAGCCGCACCCGACGGGCCACGGAACACCATCGGAACGCCGATCTGGCCACCGCTCATGCTGAGCATCTTCGACGCGCTGTTGATCACCTGATCGAGCGCTAGAATCGAGAAGTTGAAGGTCATGAACTCCACGACCGGCCGGAGGCCGACCATCGCCGCCCCGACTCCCAGCCCGGCAAACCCGAGCTCGCTGATCGGCGTGTCCACGACCCGCTGCGCGCCGAACCGATCGAGAAGACCCTTCGAGACCTTGTACGCCCCGTCGTACTCAGCGACCTCTTCGCCCAACAAGAAGACATCTCCGTCCCGCTCCATTTCCTCAGCGAGCGCCTGGTTCAGCGCGTCCCTGTACGTGAGCTCCGCCATAGCCTTACTTCCCCCGCCCGTCGAAGAAAAGACGTCCGTGAGGATTGATCTCAGAGTACACGTTCTGGTAAAGCGTCTCGACTTCAGGCTCAGGGGCCGCCTCAGCAAAATCGGCCGCCGAGTCCACGGTGGCGCGCACCTCCTTATCGATCGCCTTGAGCTCCTCACCCGTAAGGAGATCCGCCGAGAACATCCGATCCCTGAGAAGCTTGATGGGATCCGCGTTCTCTTTGCGATCGTCGACCTCCTCCTTCGAGCGATAAGTGCCGGACACCGGATCGGACATGGAATGTCCCTTGAACCTGTAGCATTCCACGTCGACAAACTGGGCGCCGGCACCTTGTCGAACACTCTCGACGAGGCGGGCGAAGTGGGCATAGGTGGCCATGACGTCCTGTCCGTCGACGACCGAGGCGGTCACACCGTGCGCGGACGCCTTCTTCACCATCTCCGTCGAGGACATCCGGCTGAACTTCGTGCCCATGCCGTAGGCATTGTTCTCGACGACGTAGATCACGGGCAGATTCCAGATGGAGGCCATGTTCATGGACTCGTGGAACGCGCCTTGGTTGACTGCCGCGTCGCCGAGGAAACAGACACAAACCTGATCGCTGCCCCGATACCGGATCGCAAAGGCAGTGCCCAGAGCGAGTGGAGCCTGGGCCCCCACGATGCCGTTCCCCCCCAGGAATCCTGAATCCGCACCGAAGATGTGCATCGAGCCGCCCATCCCACCGGAAGCTCCCGTGGCCTTGCCGTAAAGCTCAGACATGACGGCCTCAGGGGAGAGGCCCTTTGCGAGAGCCTGCGTGTGCTCCCGGTACGACCCGATGACGTAGTCGTCCTGCCGGAGAGGCAGGATGCACCCGGCTGCGGCGGCCTCCTGCCCGATGTGGAGGTGACAGAATCCGCCGATCTTGCCAATCGCGTACGCTTCTTCTGCTTTCTCCTCAAATCTCCGGTAAAAGAGCATCTGTTTGAGGAGCTCGACCAGCTTCTCCTTGGAGAACCCGCTGAGCGCGGGACCTCCCGTCATGACACCGACTGCTTCAGTCTCGAGTTCTGCCATCGAGGTGCTCCTTCTATCTATCCGACAATCGCGCCCGAATCCAACCGATCCGGACGCGCAATTTTCAACTGAACAAGGTTCAAATTCGGTAGGATTTCCGCCGGCGCCAGAACGTCTACCTCCACCACGCGCTGAATGCTACCGGGTGCGCCAGCCTCGACTTCCCTGGCCTGTTCCTTGGCGTGATAGCTGGAGCGCACGAGCGGTCCCGCCTCCACGTGCTTGAATCCAAACTGCTCCTCACCCACGCGTTTCCAATCAGCGAACTCAGCAGGCGTCACCCAGCGCGCGACCGGAATGTGCTGCATCGACGGCCGTAGATATTGGCCCAACGTGAGGATGTCAACCGCCGCCTCGCGAAGATCGCTCATCGCCTGGCGAATCTCCGCGGCCTCCTCACCCATCCCGAGAATGATACCCGTCTTGGTCAGGAGCGACGCGTCGATTCTCTTGGCTGCTCCGAGGAACGAGATGGAGCGCCAATAACGGCCACCCGGGCGCACATCCGGGTGTAGTCTCTCGACTGTCTCCAGATTGTGTCCAAGAATCGCCGGCTTGGCCTCCATGACCACCCGGAGAGCGCCTTCGTCCCCCTTGAAGTCCGGAATGAGTACTTCGACCGAGCAACCGGGGACGGCATCGTGGATGCGGGTGATGGTCTCCGCATAGATGCTGGCGCCGCCGTCGGCGAGTTCATCCCGATTCACGCTCGTGATCACCACGTGATCCAGTTCCATGGCACGCACGGTGTCGGCGACGCGCATGGGTTCCTCGAGATCCAGTTCGGTCGGTAGCCCATGGGCTACGGCGCAATACTTACAGGCGCGGGTACAGACGTCTCCGAGGATCATGAAAGTGGCCGTGCCGGCCTCCCAACACTCTCCGATGTTGGGACAACCAGCCTCTTCACACACCGTGTGGAGGGACTGGCTTCTCATGAGGTTCTTGAGGCGGAGATACTCCGATCCGCCAGGTGAACGGACCTTCAGCCACTCTGGTTTTCGGGCGCGCATGGGCACCGTGTCCAAGCCCTCGTGGGCTCGAATACTCGAGCCCCCCTTTGGCTTGACCAGGCCGGTGTCCTTACCTCCGGGAGCATAGCCCCCGGAGGATTCCATGAGCGTCTTCTGCACCTGATACCTGTCTTTGGGATGGTCTGAGGAGGCACCCGTTGGGCCTTCCTAGAGGTACTCTAAAGAAAGCGCCGATGGCGGGCCGTCACAACCCCATAACCGCTTCTAGCGCCTGGTCTCAGGCTGACACGACACGACGTGGGCAACCACCTCCTCCGGCGAGTCGGTAAGGAAAATCAGGTCGAGATCTTCCTTCGAGATTTTACCCTCTTCGAGCGGCTTGTCCTTGATCCAATCCATCAGGCCAGCCCAATACTTCGTGTCGAACATGACCACCGGAAAATTCCTGACTTTCTGGGTCTGAATCAGCGTCAGCGCCTCGAACAGCTCGTCGAGCGTGCCAAATCCCCCAGGGAAAATGACGAAGGCCTCCGCGTATTTCACGAACATCGTCTTCCGCACGAAGAAATACCGGAAGTCGATGCTGAGATCGACGAAATCGTTCAACACCTGCTCGAAGGGCAACTCGATGTTGCACCCGACCGACGCTGTACCGGCCTCCCGGGCGCCACGATTCGCCGCCTCCATGATCCCGGGGCCGCCTCCGGTGATGATGCCGTATCCGGCCTCTCCCAAGAGGCGTATCGTCTCTACGCAGCGGTCGTATACGGGGTCGTCCTGGGTGAGGCGCGCCGAGCCGAAGACCGAGACGCACCGGCCCAAGTTGCCGAGCTCGTCGAATCCCTCGACGAACTCCCCCATGATTCGAAAGACGCGCCACGACTCCTTACCCCCCCGGAAGAGCCCTCTCTCCTGCAACTCAGCCACGGTGGACTGAAGAAATCGCTCGTCCTCCGTCTCCCTCAAGTATGGGAGGGGCGCAACGACTTCTTGGGGTTCACCTTCTTGGAGTCCATCCTTTTCGTTGTCTTCACGCACGATTCAGTTACCTCGTTGTCCGGACGGTCGAGTCGCCACCGCCCCGTTCTGTGCAATGCCGACTCGTGTGGTACGGAGGGTCGCCAGACGAGCCGATCCCGTGCCGGCTCGGACGAATACGGGTTCTCGCTGAATACGAGGTGCGCTACCCTCGCTCCAAACGGCCCGCGGAGCCCTGGTACCATGAAACGGGCACCGTCGGCCAACCGGGCTCCGACCCGCACGAGAGCTGCCGGCAAGGAGACCAGCGTCGGCGAGCGGCTGAGCCCCTGGGCGAGTCCCTCGAGAAGCTCTCGCTGGGTCAGAGGGTAATCCCCGGCCAAGTTGAAGGCGTTCCCAGACCCCCTCCCGTCCAACGCCGAGGCCACACCTGCCGCCACGTTTCCAGCGTACACCACCGGTACCGTATTGTCGCCACGGCCCATCACCGGCACAACCGGAAGGCGGAGTACCCGGGCCAAAGTCGGGGCGAACAGCCGATCCCTCTCGCCGTACACGGCACTGGGACGCACGATGGTCACCTGCAGGCGGCCTGAGTCGTGCATCGCGGTCGCGGCTTCCTCAGCCAACCGCTTGGACCGTCCATAGAAGTTGTCGGGCCGGATGGTCCCTTTGAGCGGCCCCGCCCCGTCCATGCGACCAGACGTCTGTCCGTACACCGCAACTGAGGAGACATGCACGGCGTGGCGCCCGCTCGCTCGCGCCATGGCCTCCAACGCGTTTCGAGTACCCTCGACGTTGACGGCTTGAACCGCGGACCAGTCCTTGCCGCTGTAGACGCGAGCGGCACAGTGGACGGCCCAACGACATCCGTTGGGCCAACTGGCTGGGATCGTCCCCGAAGTCTCCCTCAGAAAGAGTGCAGCCGAGCCCTTTGAGGAAACCGGTGTCGGACTCAGGCCTATGCAGAGCCACCGCTTCGTGGCCCTCTTCGATCAGGCGCTCAGCGATGTGGGAGCCGAGCAAGCCGGAACCGCCCGTGAGAAAGACGCGGGATGGCTCAGTCGTTCCGTCCCAGTGCCTCGGCCGTGATCTGCATTTGCGGAAACATCGGATTGTGGTCTCGATACTCAAGGAGATCCTTGGCCGACTCAGTCTCATACGCTTCCAACCAGCGCCCGTAATACCCGCGCGCGCTGGCGCTGTCGCCGAGCGCCAGTGACGCGTCACCGGCCATGGCCAACCCGAGAAGGTGGTTCGGTTGCTCCGCGAGGATCTCCTCCGCACCCTCCAAGGCCTCTGCATTGAACTGGCCGGTCAAACGAAGCAGCACCAAGTGGAACTTGCCGTCGGTGTCCAAAGGCTCGGCAAGCTCGAGGGCACGAATGGCCATGGGCAGGAAGTTGACCACCTCCGTGTTGTCATTCGCCGATACGGCGGTCATCACCCTATTGAAAAGGCGATCCGCCGCCTCACGCGGTGTCATCGACGAAAGGTCGACAGCGGCTGCACCTCCCGCTACGCCTCCCGCGGGACCGACGGCAGCCAGCGGGGGCGCGGCTGCACCTCCAGGGCCATACACCGGATAGGCGATCACCATGATCAGCCCCAATAAAAGAGCACCGGCCATCCACCACGCGACCTGGTTTCCCGAACTCCCGGGACGGATCGGGGAGCCGCCCATGGCGCTTCCGCACTGATTACAGAATCGGGCCCCGGCAGGAGGCTGATGTCCGCAGCCCTGGCACTTCGACTTTTCCAACGCTGCGCCGCAGTCCGAGCAGAACCGCCCCGCTTGGGCGGCCGTACCACAACTCAGGCACTTCATCCATCATCCTCCAGATCCAGCCGGGGGAGGCGATCCGGGGGAGGCGTCAACGCGTTGAACAACATCGGCCACGTCGCCACCGTTTGCGCACGATAGTTGGGCTGGAAGCCAAACAGCACGAGCGAGCCTTCACCGATGGAAACTTCCACGACCGCGGGTTTCCCGGCCACGTGCTCAGGGCCCAGGAGCCAGCCGGAGCGCAGGGGGTTCCCGTCACTGAACCGCGCGGTGACCCGAACCGACGGATCGGAAACATCGAAAGCCCTGCTTTCCCGGGAGAACCAGCCTGCAACCGACTCGGGGAGCCCTTCATTGAGGCTGTGGCCGGGCTCCGGACGCATTTCGAGGATCGATCCCGGTATGTAGAAATCCGTGGCGGCGAGCCTCTCCACGGCGCTCGACACACCGAGGTCGAACAGGTCCGTCACGTACTCAGTCGCATCCTCGATCGCCACGATGCGCCCTCCCTCGCGCACGAAGCGGTCCAACGCCCGCTCGCCCTCGCCTCCCAAGCCCCCGGCGTAGGGTTCGGGAACGGACCCACTCCCAAAACCACCGGAGATGGAGGACGGGCTCTGTCGCTGGAACAGGATCACGTCGTAATCTCGGCGAAGGTCTCCCTCCCGAACACGGGCGTCTTTGAGCGTGTCGTAGGGGAGCCCGTACTGGTCGAAGACCCAACGCGTCCATCCGGCCTCCATGGGCTCGCGCCACGATTTGTAGAGGGCAATCCGAGGTGCCGACTCACCCTGAAGGGCCTCGGGTAGCTGAAAAACGAAATCCGGTGTCTCGATCGGCGCGGACTCGAGCACACCGGCTACGCCCCCATCCAGGTCCTCCACGGCAACGGCCGAAACGTTCATGAGCAACGACAACGTGTGCGCGGTCACATCGTACGGTCGGCGAGGCGGACCGTCGGGATATTCACGCAGGTCCGGATACTGCTGCACCTCCAGGAGCGTCTGGGCAAAGGACGCGTACGGCTGATTCATTGGAACCACATAGGTGCCAGCCGGCATCGATACGCCATCGGCTTCGAAGGCCCGCGCGGCGCGATACACCTCTACGTCGCCCATTCGCAGGATCCGCAGCACATAAGCCAGGCCCGTCTCATTTTCCTGGTTGCCGGGAATGACCCACGCGGTGGGCCACGCGTCCCATCCGTTCACCGCGCGCTCGTTGATCCTGTAGAAGTTCTCGAGCCAGTAGCGTCGGTTCTTGGCCGCATTGCTGAGCAGGGCCATCGCTCCCGCGTCCATGTAGTCGACGATGTCCGGCAGACCCCACGCTCCGCCGGTCCACGGATTCGGATAGTTCACGGAAGCGGTCGCGGCGTCGTACCCGCGTCCGCCCCCGATGCTCGAGGGAGAGACGACCACGGAGGTCGCGATGTCCGCCGAAGCCGTCTCCGACAGAATGCGAACGCCGGCGTGATAATGCTGATAGGCACGGGCCGGGGTGAAGCCATCGTAGATGGCGTTGGTCACGACGCCGCTCTTTCCCTGGGCCGCGAGCTCCGCGGCCATGCCCGCACCGAGCATGTTCACGGCAGTGATGATCGCCGGATCGACATTGTGCTCGATCGGATCGATATAGGGCGGAAAGAAGATGCGAGCGCCGCCGCCCCCCATTTGATGGATGTCGTGCACGATCTGCGGGTGCCAAGCGTTATGGGCCCCGAGGACTGTGTGCTGCGTCTCCTTCTGCGTGAACGCGTACCAATCCCGGTTGTTGTCGTGACCGACATAGTAGTGGTAGAGCCACGGAAGGGAGGAGGCCTCGTACTCAGTACCCAGCCATTCGTTATACCAATCCGCCACCCACTCCGTCCCGTCCGGATTCAGGGATGGAATATCCAGCAGGATGACGTTGTCGAGAATTTCGCGCACTCGCTCCTCATTCGAAGATGCCAACCGGTACAGGAGCCGAGCGGCAGTTTGGGACCCACCGACCTCCGTCGAGTGGATGCCGTGCGTGATGAGCACCACAGTGCGCCCCTCAGTGATCAGCTCCTGAAGCTCCTCGTCGCCGGACACCCGGCGCGGATCCGCGAGCCGCATCTGGATGTCGTGAAGCTCGGAGAGACGACTTTGGTTTTCCTCGCTCGTAACCGTCACCATCACGAAGGGGCGGCCCATGGTCGTGAGCCCGAGCGTATCGACCTTCACCCGTGGGCTCGCGTTCGCGAGCACCTCGTAATACGACGTGAGCTCCCTCCAATTGGCCAGGTTCTGCTCAGAACCGATCTCAAAGCCGAAATGGGACTCCGGCGTCGGAACATTTTGGGCTGAGAGGAGGCCGACAGCAGCGAGGGCGAGGCCCGGGCCCGTCAGAACCCTATGCAGCAAGACCCTATGCACCATGCGGTTGCCTCCAACAAGTGTTGAGCGAAAGAGTACGAGGATCGTATCCAGGAGCAGTACCCAGGACAAGCTCGCGGGGTGCTGAGAGGCGGGGTATCTGAGGGGGTCGGATGGGACTGCTTCGGATGGGACCGCTAAAGGCCGGTGGGCATGTCGATGAATTCCTGCTGGAGTTCGAATCGCTCTTCGAGGTGAGTCCCCAGCGCCCTCACGCCCCATGTCTCTGTAGCGTAATGTCCTGCGTACAAAGCATTAACCCCATGCTCCATGGCGTCGTTGTATGTGTGGTGGGGCCCTTCGCCCGTGATGAGCGCATCGAGACCCTGGCGGGACGCCTCCGGGATGAGGTCCGCGGCGGCGCCGGTGACCAAACCCACCCGGCAGACGTGCTCAGATCCGCCCGGGATGAGCCTCACCGGACCACCCACCACCTCACCAATGTGCTCCACCAGTTTATCGCGCTCGTAATCGACCTCGCACCACCACCCGATGTCATGGCCCTGATGGTCTCCGAAACGCCCCTTCGGATCCCAACCGAGAGCCCGGCACAGCACCGCACAGTTCCCCACCTCAGAGTGGGCATCCAAAGGCAGGTGTGCCGAATAAAGGGCGACTTTGCCCTCAATCAGGGCTCGGATCTTCCGGAAGCGCGGACCGACGATTTTGGCTTGGCCGTCCCAAAAAAGCCCATGGTGGACCACCAGAATGTCCACACCCCGGGACACGGCCTCCTGGATCACAGCCTCGCTGGCGTCCACGGCCACCGCGGCACGCTTCACCTCCGCGGGTCCCTCCACTTGAAGGCCGTTGTGGGCGGGCGAGTAATCGGGGAACCCCTGAATCGAGAGATACTCGTCCAGATATTGGACCAGGGAGTCTGTCTTCACCTTGTCTGCGGGATCAAATGTGGAAAAGTGTCCACGAAACGGTCACGAGAAGGGGTGTCCGTCAGGTCATACCCAGTGTAACTCATTGTCAAATCATGGGGTTAAGACAATTGTCCACGCTCTGTGGATAAGTGGGGTAGCGGTCGGCTCACCCAGCTCCCAGCTCCCCCGATTCCTGAAGCACCGCCTCCACGTCGTCCTGTTCCAACTCCTCAGGCTCCGGCTCAGCCTTTCCTCCGCTACTGGGAATCTCTGCCTGGGGGACCTTGAAGGCCCCGGTCGACTCGCCGACTGCTACCTGACCTTGAACCTTGGCGCCCTCCTCGACTTGCATCCGGGGGGCCTCAATTTCGCCCGAAACCTCACTGGTCGCCAGCAGTTCGAGGCGAGATACAGCATGAATTCCCCCCGAAACCCGACCGGCGACCACGGCATCCTGCGTAAAGATGCTCCCGTCCACGAGGCCATCCTTGCCGATCACTACGGACTTTCCGGCCCGAACATTACCACGGATCGTGCCCTCGACACGTAGCGAGCCGTCGGTCTCTGAGTCGCCCTCCAGGGTCATACCCGCGCCGATGATCGAAATCACGGCCTCAGTGGAGTGTTGGGGGTCGGGGGAGGCTTGGCCATGTCGTCCGAATCCTTTGTGATTTATGGTTGCTGTACCAACTTGAGAGGATCGATCGTCACTCCTTCGAGTAGAATCTCGAAGTGCAAGTGAGGCCCGGTTGATACGCCGGTTGACCCACTGAGCACGATCACCTCGTTTTTCCGTACTTCCTCCCCGAGATCGACCGAGGTGTCAGACGCGTGGGCGTACAAAGTCTCGTACCCATTGTCATGATCGATCCGCACATACTTTCCATACGTGGGGTCCTCGCCGACTTCTGAGACTCGGCCCGCACCCGCGGCCCGAATATATGAGCCAGTGGGAATTGCGATGTCCAGGCCCGGGTGGGCTTCACCCTCGTCGATGCGGCGCGTGACGGACCCACTTTCATCGGCGAGCGGCCAGCTGTCGAGCCCCTCGTCACCACCAGGGGAACGACGGAAGGAGCCCGGAGGTGGGAGCCAAAGCTCAGACGGCGCCCGCGTGCCATCTGGGGCAAAAAGAGCAAGAATATCGGAGTACTGACGTTCGACGGCACCGAGCTGGCGAAGTGGCCCGGGAATCCGTTCTTGATCCGCACGCATCAGAGCGACCTCCGCCTCAAGCTCCACCGTGTGCGCGACACGCGAAGCCATGTACCCCCATGACGATCAGGAACGTCACGGCCGCGCTGAGGCTGAGGGCGAGACCACGGAGCATGCGCAAGCGCCGGTACGAGACCTCGTACGTCCGGCTCTGGCTGGTTTCAGGCACGAAGATGATCCGCATGATGGGGCCCTTCATGACACGACCTCCGATGCCTCTCGGCCCGTGATCAGGTGGAAGACTCGCTCAAAGTCTTCATGATTCCGGAACGGTACTTCGATTACGCCGGAGCCACCTCTGCGAAGCCGGACGGTCGCCTTGGTCGCGAGCACCGCCCGTAGATCTTCCTCGAGGGCGCGCACCACGGGATCGCGGCGCTTGGACGTGCGCCGCTTCGGCTTCTTCTTCTCCGATTCGATCCCGGCATGGCCCTCCATTTCGCGGACGGACCAACCCTGCTTGATGGCCGCCCCGGCTAGCGCCACCATCCTTTTCTCATCGTCGAGTGCGAGCAGCGCCCTCGCGTGTCCGCTCGTGAGGGATCCGGCCTCCACATACGCCCGCACCGACGCCGGCAACTGAAGAAGGCGGACCATATTCGCCACCGTCGAGCGGTTCTTGCCCACGGAGCGCCCGATCTGGGCGTGACTCAGGCCGTTCTTGTCCATGAGGGTCTGGTACCCCCCCGCTTCTTCCATGGGGTTCAGCGCCTCGCGCTGAAGGTTTTCCACGAGGGCGAGGACCAACAGTGTGTCATCGTCGACTTCCCGGGTGACCGCCGGGACCTGCTTCCAGCCAAGCTTCTGGACGGCCCGCAAGCGGCGCTCGCCCGCGACCAACTCGTACTTGCCCGGAGCCCTCGGGGCCGGCCGTAGCAAGAGCGGCTGAAGGAGACCATTCTCCTGGATCGATTGGGCCAGCTCCGCCAATTCTTCGGCCGAGAACGTCTTGCGGGGCTGTTGTGGATTCGGCCCGATCGACTTCACATCGACGAGCTGTGCGTCGCGACTCGTAGCCTCGTCCAGATACTCACCCAGCAAAGCACCGAGCCCCTTGCCGAGGCGAGCCTTCTTCGCTGGCCGACTCACTCGCCTATATCCTCAGCAAGACGGAACAGAGCATCCTCCACGTGACGGAACTGAGTACCGTCATCAGTCCGCCGTGTCATCACGCCGGCGCCGGTCTGTGACCCGCCATGAGCTCCTCCGCGAGCGACAGATAACTTTGGGCTCCATTGGACAAAACGTCGTACCGGAGGATCGGCTGTCCGAACGATGGGGCTTCGGCCAACCGAACATTTCGCGGAATGGAGGTCTTGTACACGCGGTTGCCAAAATACTCCCTCGCCTCGGCGGCCACTTGCCGCGCGAGATTGAGTCGCCCGTCGAACATCGTGAGCAGCACGCCCTCGATCTCCAGTTGCGGATTGAGCGCCCGTTGGACCAGCCGCACGGTGTTGAGCAACTGACTGAGACCCTCGAGGGCATAGAACTCACATTGGATCGGAATCAACAAAGAGTCGGAAGCCGTGAGGGCGTTCAGCGTCAGAAGCGCCAGTGAAGGCGGACAGTCCAGGAGGATGAAATCGTAATCGGACCGAATCGACTCCAGCGCTCGTCGAAGAATCGTCTCCCGGCTCATGGCACCGACGAGTTCGATCTCTGCACCGACTAGATCCCGTGTACTCGGCATGAGATCGAGAAGGGGGAATTGAACCGACGTACGCACAGCCGCTTTGGCATCCCCGCCACTCATGAGAACGTCGTATATCGTGACGCGCTCGTCGTCGGCGGGCGAGAGCCCCAGTCCGCTCGAGGCGTTCCCTTGAGGGTCCAAATCGACGACCAAAGTCCGGGCTTCGGCCACAGCGAGTGCGGCGCCTAGATTGATGGCGGTCGTGGTTTTACCCACTCCGCCCTTTTGGTTGGCGATAGCGATGACGCGGGACATGCGTACGAAGCCGGTGGAATGAACGCTCAGGGTGAGTCTAGAATAAACGGTCGTCCACACAGGAGCAAAACGCAAGGACATGTGCGGCCGCCTCTTGCCCACGCGGGATCACTCCCCGAAACTCAAGCGTGGCGGAGCAATCCCGGCCTCACCGTCGTTCGTATGATTCCCGCCTTAAATGGACCGATATGAGCTCTAAGCGTCCTTAATTAATGCGGAAAACCGGTCACGATTGCTCGTGCTCGCCAACGCAGTGGTTATTGGCGCCGCAACCATTGGCGCGATGGCGTGCGGAAGTGACCTGAGCGGTCCGGACCTGAACCCGGATTTCATGGCGGGAGACTGGTCGGCCGACTCGTTGGTGATGACGAGCGCGGCGAATCCGGCCGTGACCGCCGATCTGGGGGCGTTGGGGGCCACCTTCACGCTTCTGGTGGAGCCCTCCGGTCGTTACACGGCGATCCTGGAGGGGTTCGGTCAGTCCAGCAGTGAAATCGGAAGGCTCACCGTCGACGACGCGGACGTGGTCCTCATGCCGGAGTCGCCCGCCGGGCCCGAGTCGCGAGCCCCGTGGGAGCGAGTGGGTGATTCCGTCATCCTGGAGGGTGACAGCGACTTCAACCTCGACGGCACGACCGAACCGGCCACGCTCAGGCAGGTGTTGGTTCCCAGGTAGCCTCGCCGAAGGTCCGGACTGAGGCCGGGTGTTTCACGTGAAACACCTCTCTGGAAGCTCGTCTGGGGGTGTCCATTTGCACGAGCCTGGGAAAGCTCATTTGTGTGGCCCTAGGGACGCGAAGGGCTGAGCCACCATGTTTCACGTGAAACATGGTGGCTCAGCCCTTCGCCCCCACCTCCATCGGTCCATTGCGACGCCGACGCCGGACCTCGAGGATCAGGCTCTGCAGATCCGCTGGAGACACCCCCGGTATCCGGCCTGCCTGCGCGAGCGAGGAGGGACGGACGCGCGCCAGTTTTTCCCGCGCCTCGAAGGACAGGCTCAGCAGCTCTTCGTAAGGAAGCTGATGAGGGAGTTCGAAGTCCGCTTGCCTTCTCAAGCTCCGTGCTCGCTCAGCCTCACGTCGGACGTATCCCTCGTATTTGAGCTCGATCTCGACCGCGGCCAGCGCGTCCGCGTCCGTGTCTTGATCGAAGGTGGCCCCTCCGGCGTTCGCGAGCCCGACCGCCGGTACTTCCGGGCGCCTCAGGAGTTTGGACGCCCGTACGGACTGCCGCATCGGGCTACTCCCGCACTCTTTCAGCAACGGGTTGACGCTCACTGGGTCGAGTACGGTTTCGACGAACCACTTTCGCACTCGCGACTCTCGCTCTTCGAGCGTGGCCAGCACTTCGCTCTGCATGTCAGTCAGTAGACCGATCTCCCTCGCGCGAGGTCCGAGGCGTCGGCTGGCGTTGTCCTGTCGGAGCAGAAGCCTGAACTCGGCTCGGGACGTGAACAGGCGGTACGGTTCGTCCGTCCCCTTCGTGATCAAGTCGTCGATCAGGACACCGATATAGGCTTCGTCCCGCTCGAGTACGAACGGCGCGTGCCCAAGAGCCCCCAGCGCCGCGTTCGCACCCGCCATCAGGCCCTGGCCCGCAGCCTCCTCGTATCCGGTCGTCCCGTTGATCTGCCCCGCGAAGTAGAGGCCTGGAAATTCCCTCAACTCCAGAGTGTGCCTCAGTTGGTGGGGTGGGAAATAGTCGTATTCGATCGCGTACCCGACCCTCGTCACCTCCACACGCTCGAGGCCGGGAATGGTCTGGAGAAACTCCACTTGAACGTCCGCAGGTAGCGACGTCGACAGGCCGTTCACGTAGAGCTCGGTCGTCTCCAACCCCTCCGGTTCCAGGAAGACCTGATGACGGGGCGCGTCCGGAAACCGGACGATCTTGTCCTCAATCGAAGGACAGTACCGTGGCCCCCGCCCGGAGATCTCGCCTCCGAAGAGAGCGCTCTGGTCCAGGCTACGCTTGACAACCTCACGAAGCTCCGTCCCGGTCCATGTAATCCAGCAGGGCCGCTGCTCGGGGATGCTCTCCCTTATATAAGAGGAAAACCGGAAGTCCTGCGGATCGCCGTCCTGCCGCTCCGTGCGGGTGAAATCCACGCTCCGTCCGTCGATGCGGGGAGGCGTACCGGTCTTGAACCGGGCGATCTCAAGACCACGCGCCTCCAACTCCTCCGCCAACTCGACCGAGGGCGCTTCTCCGGCCCGGCCCGCCCCCACACTGGCATCGCCCCCAATGTGGATCCTGCCTCGCAGGAACGTCCCGGCCGTCACCACGACCGCCTGCGCCCGAAACTCGAGGCCTCCACCGGTCCGCACTCCGGTCGCCTGACCCCGCTCCATGAGCAGACCCGTCACCATGTCCCCATGGAGGCAAAGGCCGGGCACCTCGTCGAGCGCCTTTCGTACGCCGAGGGGATAGAGCCGCCGGTCACATTGGGCCCGGGGACTCCACACGGCCGGCCCTTTCGAGCGGTTCAGCATCCGGAACTGAATCCGCGCCGCATCGGTCGCACGGCCCATAATTCCGCCGAGCGCGTCCACTTCCCTCGCGACCACGCCTTTGGCTACTCCCCCGATCGCGGGGTTACAGCTCATCTGCCCGACCCGGGCGAGGTCGGGCGTGATCAACAGCGTTCTTGCTCCCACCCGTGCGGCGGCGGCGGCGGCCTCGCAGCCGGCATGGCCACCCCCGACGACGATCACATCGTAGGAAAGCTTCATTGATCGTTCACCCGCTTGCTCAAATGATCTCAAAATGGGTCGGGAGGCTCGCGGCCGACCGAAAGCCGTCGACTCCCTCGACTCGCGCCATCTGCGGACCGAGCTCCAGCTCTGCGGCAAAGGCTTCGAGCGTCTCGATGTCCCCGACCACGTGAACCTCGACCGTGCCATCCGGACGGTTTCCGACGGTACCCCGTAGGCCGAGCTTCGACGCTCTAGCGCACGTCCACCACCGGAAGCCGACCCCCTGCACCCGTCCGCGAAAGCCGCGCTGCTGCCATTCCGACTCGGAATCGCTCATATATGGTCCAACCCCGTCCCGTGCCAACGTCCTCGCCGACGCCCTTCTACTTGCCAATACAAAACTCGCGGAAGACCCGATCTAGAATCTCGTCGGTCGAAACCAGTCCGAGCAACTCCTCCAAAGCCGTCTCCGCCGGCCGAAGCTCCGCCGACGCCACCGCAACCGGCGTACCCCCCTCCAGCGCCGTCATGAACGCCACCACATGATCGCGAACTCTCCTGACCGCCTCCGACTGCCGGGCTCGAGTGAGCGCGGGCACAGATACACCCGTCCGAGCGAGCCCCCCGTAGACCATTTCGGGAAGAAGCGCATGAAGGCGTCCTAGCCCGGTCCCGTCGACCACAGACAGCGCCACACTCTCGCTCACATTCGCGCCATTCAGATCATGGACGGCATTGGGATCATCGGACTCGCCATTCCCCGATGCCAGACTCTGGGACGCGCCATCTCCGGACGTCAGATCGGCCTTGGTCCTGAGCAAAACCGTCGGGACATCCCCCAACTGCGCCAGGAACTTCCGCTCAGCCGACCCCACCTCCGCATAGGATTCCACGCAGAAAAGTACGAGATCCGCGCGGTCGAGATATCGACGCGCCACCTCGATCCCTAGCACCTCCACGCGATCATCAGAATCGTGGATCCCGGCCGTGTCGACCAAGCGGAACGGAAAGCCCCCAACTGAGATCACGGCCTCGAGGGCGTCCCGGGTCGTGCCGGGTACCTCAGTGACGATAGCCCGCTCCTCTCCCAGTAAAGCGTTGTACAGACTAGACTTACCGCTGTTCGGTGGACCAGCGAGCACCGTCAGGGCCCCCTCCCTCAGGAGCTCCCCCTCCGGCGCAGTCTCCAGGAGCTCCTCCAGAGCCGCCCGGAGTGCCGCCGCCGCATTCACGATCTCGTCCACCGGCATGGGCGCTTCGTCCTCTTCCGGGAAATCGATGTGGTGGGCCAGGTACGCCTCGAGGGTGACGAGTTGCTCTCGGAGCTCCGCGATCCGTCGACTCAGACCTCGCTCGACTTGGAACAGAGCCGCGTCGTGTTGCGCCTTACTCCGTCCTTCGATCAAATCGAGCACGGCCTCAGCTTGCACCAGGTCCATTTTTCCATGCAGAACCGCCCGGCGGGTGAACTCACCCGGCTCAGCCAAGCGAGCCCCTCCCGCAATGCACGCATCCAGGATCAACCGGGGCACCAGCCAACCGCCATGGCAGGAGATCTCGACCATGTCCTCACCGGTGTAGCTGTCCGGCCGCGGGAACGTGGTCACGAGCGCCCGGTCCAGGAGATCCCCGCCTTCGCCTGCGGTGATCGAACGTACACTGGCCGTCCGCGAGGCCGGCTGGTCCTGGTCGGACGTGAGGGACCCGAGGATCTGGAAGGCCTCGGGTCCGGAAATACGCACCAACGCGATCGCGCCCGGCCCGGCAGCGGTAGCCAACGCCGCGATGGAGTCCACCGCCAGCTCAGAAGGCCGGCTGGAGGCCTCGTCAGTCACCGCTCGTTGCGGGCTGCACCGGCGTCTGCTCCCGGAGCTGTTGACGCTCCTTGGCGATCAAATATTGCTGCGGGATCGTCGCCAGATTGGACGTGGCGTAGTAGAGGTTCAGGCCGGACGCAAAGTTGAAGAAGATGAAGGTCATCATGATGGGCATGATCCACATCATCATTTTCATCTGGGGGTTGGGTTCTGGCAGGGATCGGACCGTGATCCACTGCATGAAGAACATCGATACGCCGAGCAGAATCGGAAGAACGTACAACGGGTCGGCCGCGGAAAGGTTCGGCAGCCACAGAAAGCTCTCCCCGCGTAGCTGAATCGTGTTTCTGAAGACGAAGAACAACGTGATCAGCACGGGGAACGGAAGGAGCATGGGCAAGCACCCCGCCAAGGGATTGAAGCCGTGTTCCTTGTACAACTTCATCATCTCCTTCTGCAGCTTCTCCGGCTGGTCCTTGTACTTCTTCTGGATCTCCTTAAGCAGCGGCTGCACGGCCATGTTCCGCATTTGTGCCCGCATCGCCTTTTGATTCAGTGGATACGTCAGGACCCGCATCATGACGCCGAAGATGATGAGCACCCAGCCGTACCCGACGCTCAGATTGGCGTGCAAGAAGTTCAAGATCGTCAGAACGACCGCGACCACGGGTCGGACGACCGGCCGCATCCAGCGATAGCCGTACGGATTCGCCTCCTCCAGATCGTTATCGAACGCGACCAGAAGATCCCGGTCCTGCGGCCCCATGAAGATCCGGGTTTCCAACACTCCGGTGGTGCCCACAGCTTGAGTGACGGCGATCGCCGCCTGGTCTTCACCCGGGGCGGGGCCCGCGATCAGCCCTCCCAGATACTGTTCACTGCCTTCACGGCCGGGGACCACTGCGAAGATGAAATACTTGCTCTTGAGTGCCGCCCAAAGGAGGGGTCCCTCCTGCGTACGTTCGGAGTCGACGCGACTGAGCCTCTCAGAGTCGATCCCCTCACGAAGGTGGTTCGTCACGTACCCCATGATCCGCGACTCTTCGGCGCGGTTGCGCTCGTTATACTGGAGCCCTGAGCCCATCGACGTGACCAACAACGCACCGTCCGCACCCAAAACTTCGGTTCGCACATCCATGAGGTACGACGAGGGATCGAACGTGTAGGCAGTCTCGAGCGTGAGAGCGCCCGAGGGGTGCCGATACCTGAAGGTCAGGGTCTGAGGCCCATCGGCTTCGCTGAGTCGCAGTCCATCCGCCGGTTCGACCTCGAACGTCTCCGCTCCGAGGTCGAGCGCACCCTCGTCGACCCGGAGTTGCATCGCCAACACACCGCCAGTTTCCGGGACGATCAGCTCGACGACCTCCTCTTGATCGACGTCCTCCCCTTCCACTTGATCGAACGATTGGAATTGAAGCAACTGCGCCGAAATCAGCCGGGCCCCGGCCGTGCTCCACGCGAGCCGGTACAGGGGGCCCTCGACCACGACCGTGTCCACGCGAGCCGCGGCGGCAGGGGCGGGTCTGTCGAAGGGACTCGGCCCAGCCGCGGGGGCATCAGGCTGGTCAGCTGCTGCCCCGGGGCCGGCGGTCGGCCCCCCCAGCGGTATGCTCGGCGCGACCGCGCGCCCAGCACCATCGAGTTGTCCGGTTACCTCGCCCCCCGGTGTGATCCCCTCATCGGGGGGGACCGGGGGAAACAAGAGGTTCGTCCCGACAAGAACGACAATCATGAGCATGATCGCCAGCAGGAACCGCGCTTCTTGCCGCATCTATTTTATGTCCTCGCCTGAATGCACGTCGGAGGAGTACCCCTTCTGTAAGCACACGTCCTCCACAATCGTCTCGCTGGCGCTGACCTCTGGGACGGGGTCATAGCCCTGCCCCCCGAACGGATGACAGCGCAGGATCCGCCTGAACGCGAGCCACCCACCAGAGAGAGCCCCGTACCGGTCGATGGCGCCGACCGCGAACTCAGAGCACGTGGGTGTGAAGAGGCAGGAGGGCACGGTAAGTGGAGAAATGGCCCGTTGGTAGAAACGTATAGCTCGGATCATCCCACGCTTGAACACAGATCCTCCGTTATCGACTGAAGCTCATCGCTCAGCCTACGATACCCGACCCCGTAAGCTTCACGTCGAGCCCTCACCAGCACGTCCAAGGCCAACCCTTGCTCGCTCAGTCGGGGTAGCACGCGAGTCCGACCAATCTCGCGCAGGCGCCGTTTGACACAGTTCCGTTCCACGATGGAATGCTGGTGTTTAGGGACGATCATGCCCCAACGGTTGCGGGCCTCGGATGAAGACAAAAAGAAGACGTCCAAGCTGGGCGTCTTCTTCCTAGATCCGTCCCTGAGAAGGGATCGAATGTCTCGTGCCTTGTGAATCCGACCGGAGCGAGGCAAGGGAAATCCCTTGCCTCCCGGGCTCGTCCCCGCAGCCGAGTGGGCTGCCATCATTCGATTACTTCGAGCCGATCTTCACTACGAGCCGGGCGCGTCCCCGGGCCCGCCTCCTCGCAAGCGTCTTTCTCCCGCCGCAAGTCTTCATCCGCTCCCGGAAACCGTGCTTGTTCAAGCGCTTCCGATTTCGTGGCCTATATGTGGGCTTCATAACGTTTTTGTGCCTAGGGGGCTGTTGAAGAAGTACCGTGGGTCGTGCCACCGCCACATGTCTAGGCCGCGCAGCAGTTGTAGAGCACGTTAAGATATCCGAGTGGGCGAGCACGGGTCAAGGTGGGCGACACTGGCGAGGACCCCGTGTACCCAGAGGGAAAATTGACTTTTCCACATCCGGAATCTAGCGTCTTGGGCCGTCGTCATTCCGCATTCGCCAGCAAGCGTCAACGTTCACCTTAGGAGCGCATGGAGTTCACGGCCGACGAGCTCTGGACCCGGGTTCTCGAGGCGACCCGAGACAGGCTCCAGGGACAAACATATCGCACGTGGCTCGCCGGCACCGTCGCAGTGGGGGTCACCGACTCAGAGATTCTCGTCGAGGTGCCGAGTCAATTCCACGTCGAGTGGATCAGCGATAGGTACGGACCGCTCCTGACGGATGTGATTCAGCAGATCCTCGGTCGCCCGCTGACCCTCTCTTTCCGTTGCGCCGACCCGGCGGCGGCGCCGCCGATCCCGAGCATCGAAGTCACGCCACAGACACCCGGATCCCGCACGCCTGCCCCCGCGACAACCCGGGACCGGCCTCCCCCGTCATTGAACGAGCGTTACGCCTTCGAGCGATTCGTCGTGGGGAACAACAACCAACTCGCTACGGCCGCGTGCCATGCCGTCGCCGACCAACCGGCGCTCACCTACAACCCGCTTTTCCTCTATGGTGGCGTCGGTCTCGGAAAGACCCATCTCATGCACGCGATCGGGAACGCTGTCCTTCTGGCCGACCCCAACATGCGCATCGCCTACGTCCCCAGCGAGCAGTTCACCAACGACCTCGTCACTGCGATTCAGCAAGGAACCATGGCCGAGTTCCGAAGGCGTTACCGCCAGATGGACCTTCTGCTCGTCGACGACATTCAGTTCCTCAAGGGCAAGGAGCGCACCCAGGAGGAGTTCTTCCATACCTTCAACACGCTCTACGATGCCCGAAAGCAGATCGTGCTCACCAGCGATCGGCCACCCAAGGAGATTCCCGGCCTCGAGGAACGGCTCATTTCGAGGTTCGAGTGGGGATTGGTCGCCGACATCAAATCACCCGACTACGAAACCCGGGTTGCGATCTTGCGGAAGAAGGCCGACGACGACGGACTCATGGTCTCGCACGATGTCATGGACTTCATCGCACAGTTCTGCACCTCTTCGGTGCGCGAACTCGAGGGCGCGATCATCAAATTACTGGCTTATTCGTCCATCACCAATCAGGAAATCTCCGTGGATCTGGCGCGCAAGGCGCTGCATGGAAGCTTCGGGAGCGCCTCAGGAAACGCTGGCTTCGTGTTGGGCGCCGAACACATCCGTAGAGCGGTCGCGACACGCTGGCAAGTTCGCGAAGGGGCGCTTAGCTCGAAGCGGAGGACCAAGGACTTGACGGTCCCTCGCCAGGTCGCCATGTACCTGATCAGAGATCTGTTGGACTATTCTCTCGTGCATATCGGTCAACTCTTCGGAGGCCGCGACCATTCGACGGTGATCCACTCGATTCGCAAAGTGGAGAATGCGATGAGCGTGGACGCTGAGTTCCGCCAAACGGTGGAAGGGGTACGCGCTGAGATCGGGAGAGGGCCCTGAGGGGCGCGAGGAAGGTGACTCGCTTGAAGCGTACAAGCTGTGTGGAAGGGTGCGTGGAGAACCCGTTGCTTTCTTACATCTTTTCCACATCCCCAGATCGATATGCTGGTATTCCCCGGTATCCACAAATGGAAGAGGGATCGGAAAGTCTTGCTACCATTGGCGAAAGTTGGGTTTTAAACATTCTAACACTCTCTACTACTACTAAAGTTTTTTCTTTAAGCTAGTGTTTTTATATCTAGGCACTGTTCACAACCGGGCGCACACGGACGCCGTGGAGGCTTGATGAATTGTTTGATCACTCGGCAGAACCTGCATAAGGGACTTACCGCTGTTTCCGCAAGCATCCCGACCAAGACGACGCTTCCCGTTCTCTCGAATATTCTTTTCGAGGCCGGGCAAGACGGGATATGGATGAGTGGCACGGACCTGGACGTCGCAGTTCGCGTGTGGGTACCAGCTGAGGTGAAGGAGCAAGGGAGTATTACCGCTCCAGGAAAGAAGCTCCGAGAAATCGTGAGGGAATTAGCGGAGCAACCCGTGGAGTTGAGTACTCGGGGCGATCAAATCGAGTTGAGGTGCGGAAAGAGCCATTTCAAACTCAACGGCCTTCCAAGTGACTCGTTCCCCACACTGCCTGAGGTAGACTTCGAGCAGGGATGGAGCGTAAAAGGTGGAGACCTCCACGGGTTGATCAAGAACACCGCCTTTGCCGTTTCCTCAGAAGAAAGCCGGCCGATCCTCAATGGTGTGCTCTGGGAGTTGAGGGATGGGCACATGAGAATGGTCGCGACGAATGGTCACCGGCTTGCAAGGAACGGGGTTCCTGCGGGCTCGACCAGCGCTCCCAGTGAGGACTTCATCGTTCCCCCGATAGCGCTTCAGCAAGTTCAGAGGCTCTTCGACGGCAAGGAGACCCTTGAAGTCGCCAAAAGCGGCAATCATCTCGGATTTCGGGCCGATGGGACTGAGGTCTATACCAGACTGATCGAAGGGGCGTATCCCAACTACGAACAAGTGATTCCGAAGGACAACGATAAGTTCGCGATCGTCGCCAAAGATGCGTTGGTATCCGCAGTTCGCCGTATGGCGGTGGTCGCGAGTGACCAGACGCACCGGATCCGTATGGCTTTCGAGTCCGATCGGGTCCACCTGAACGTCCTCACGCCGGATCTCGGCGAGGGCGAGGACGAGTTGGAATTGACGTACGAGGGTGAGGGAATCGAGATCGGATTCAATGCGGCGTATCTACTTGAGGTGCTGAAGTACATGTCCACCGAAGAGGTAAAGATCACCCTCAAGGCCCCAGAACGGGCCGCAACCATCGAGCCGGTCCCGGCCGAGGGTGAAGAGGCGGAGGACTACCTTTGCCTGGTGATGCCGCTGCGATTGCTCGACTGAGGACCCGAACGGGACCCCCCAGTTTGCCGCTTCAGGCGCTATGGACTCGTCCCGCATGCCCCCGCTCGCCCTGCCGTGGCACTGCGTCGTTGCGCCTTCCGGCCATCGGTCGGTTGGCACGGGGCGATACTCGCCTTACCTTCTCCCTCCGCCCAATTTGGAAAATCCCCCCCCTGGACTTGGTGACGAACAATGAGCTCATCTCCCGCCTGGATTCGCGTAGTCTTGGTAACTTCGATGGTGGCCCTCGCGACGTCTTCATGCGCGATGGACGATGCCGCGATGGAC
>Ga0310121_10000276_pt1 | contig 56153 bp, 56 predicted proteins | sample CB27_Tmax_986_MG_FD_203504 | JGI IMG/M metagenome (GOLD analysis project Ga0310121, IMG submission 203504) | Marine microbial communities from Western Arctic Ocean, Canada - CB27_Tmax_986 | ecosystem: Environmental > Aquatic > Marine > Oceanic | place: Canada: Western Arctic Ocean | collected... | reverse complement strand
CAAGATCCGCGAGGCAGGCATCCCCTATCGCGTGCCCGCCGACCACGAGCTGCCCGACCGCCTGCGCTCCGTACTGCACGTGCTTCACCTCGTCTTCAACGAGGGCTACGCCGCCACCGGCGGCGACGATTTGATCCGCGCTGAGCTGTGCCGCGAGGCGATCCGGCTCAGCCGCGTCATCGCCGAACTCATGCCAATGAACCCGAGGCACTCGGGCTATTGGCTCTGCTGTTGTTGCAAGATTCCCGACGCGATGCCCCCACGGACGCGCGCGGCGACCTAGTCCTACTCGAGCATCAGGACCGCACGCGCTGGGACCAGGAGGCGATCGACGAAGCGCTCCCCCTCGTCGAGCAGGCGCTGCGGTGGGGGCGCGTCGGGCCGTATCAGATTCAGGCCGCGATCGCGGCCTTGCACGCTGAAGCGCCGGTCGCCGCAGAGACGGACTGGCCCCAAATCGTCGCGCTCTACGAGAAGCTGGAGCAGCTGACACCCAGCCCCGTGGTAAGACTCAACCGCGCGGTCGCCCTGGCCATGGATGAAGGCGCGGAGGCCGGCCTCGCGGCCATCACTGAGCTTGAGACCGACGGCAGCCTGCGCGACTACCACCTGCTGCACGCGGCCCGCGCGGACCTCCTGCGACGCCTGAGACGTCGGCAAGAAGCGGTTGCGGCCTACCGCCAGGCTCTGCTACTGACGGAGAACGGAGCCGAGCGCCGCATGCGAGAGCTGGACGCTGCGACGGCCGACGCAGACTGAGAACGGCGCCGCTGAACCCAATCGACTTGGCGCCACGTAATCTCTGTCACGGAGCCTTCTCCTTTCGCACAGGCTGCTCCAGTAAGGTGGAAGAGCAGCGATTCAGCGCCTCTATGAACTCATAGAGGCGGTTTATAACAGGATGCTGGACTATCGATGAGTACGGACGCCGCTCAAAATGATACGCGCGACAGCGTCAGTCCGGCCGAAGCCGAAGACTGGCTGGAGACCCAGGACTGGGTGGAATCGCTGCACGACGTACTGCGCGGGCGCGGCCCCGAACGCGTCAGCCGTCTGCTGCATTCGCTCCAAATCGACGCCCAGAAGCACGGCGTGCAACTTCCGGTCACATCGCGCACGCCCTACATCAACACCATCAACGTGGACGATCAGCCCAAGTTCCCTGGTGACCGCGAGGTCGAACGCCGAATCAAGAGCATCATTCGCTGGAACGCGATGGCGATGGTGGTGGAAGCGAACGCACGCTCCCACGGCATTGGTGGACACATTTCGACGTACGCCTCCGTCGCCACCCTGCTGGAAGTCGGCTTCAACCACTTCTTCCGCGGGCCCGACGATCCTTCGGGCGGCGATTTGATCTACTTCCAGGGCCACGCCGCGCCCGGCATTTACGCCCGTGCCTACCTGGAGGGGCGGCTGACGCCGGAGCAGGTGCACAACTTCCGGCGCGAGTTCGCCGAAGGGGGTGGGCTGCCGTCGTATCCGCACCCCTGGCTGATGGACGACTTCTGGCAGTTCCCCACCGTCTCGATGGGTCTGGGACCGCTCATGGCGATCTACCAGGCGCGGATGATGCGCTACCTGGAAGACCGCGGCCTGATCGAGCGCAGCAACCGCAAAGTGATCTGCTTCCTCGGCGACGGCGAAACGGACGAACCCGAGGCGCTCGGCGCGATCGCCTTGGCCACGCGCGAACAGCTCGACAACCTGATCTTCGTCGTCAACTGCAACCTGCAACGCCTGGACGGCCCGGTGCGTGGGAACGGCCAGATCATCCAGGAGCTGGAGGCCGTCTTCCGCGGCGTCGGCTGGAATGTGGTCAAACTGCTCTGGGGCAGTGAGTGGGACGAGCTCCTGGCCAAAGACCACGACGGACGGCTCGCGCGGCGTATGGGCGAAGTCGTCGACGGCGAGTACCAGAAGTACACCGTCGCGGGTGGCGCCTACATCCGGGAGCGCTTCTGGGGCGTCAATCCTGCCCTGCTGCAGATGGTCGAGCACATGAGCGACGACGAACTCTGGCGCATGCGCTTGGGCGGTCACGACGCGGACAAGGTCTATGCCGCCTACGACGCGGCCTACTCCCACCAGGGTGCCCCCACCGTCATTCTAGCTCGCACGATCAAAGGCTACGGGCTGGGCGAGGCCGGCGAGGGACGCAACGTCACCCACCAGCAGAAGCAGCTCAACGAAGAGGAGTTACTCCACTTCCGCGACCGCTTCGATATCCCCCTCTCCGACGAAGAGGTCCAGGGCGCGCCGCTCTACCGGCCCGCGCGGGACAGCAGCGAGATGATGTACATGCGCGAGCGGCGTGCCGCGCTGGGCGGATCGCTGCCGCAGCGTCGCGTCACCCCCAGCAAGCTGCGCGCGCCCGACGACGAGGTATTCCAGGAGTTCTTCGAGGGCACGGGGGAACGCGAATCATCGACGACGATGGCATTTGTGCGGCTGCTGACCAAGTTGCTGCGCGACAAGGACCTGGGCCGCTTCGTGGTGCCGATCGTGCCGGACGAGGCGCGCACCTTCGGCATGGAGTCGCTCTTCCGGGAGTTCGGCATCTACTCGTCGCATGGGCAGCTCTATGAGCCCGTCGATCGCGACACCTTGCTCTACTACAAGGAGTCGGAGGATGGCCAGATCCTGGAGGAGGGCATTACGGAAGCGGGCTCGATCTCGTCCTTCATCGCCTCGGGCACCTCGGCCATGTCGTACGGCGTGCCCACGATCCCATTCTTCATCTTCTACTCGATGTTCGGACTCCAACGCGTCGGCGATCTGGCCTGGGCAGCAGGTGACTCGCGCGCACGCGGCTTCCTGATCGGCGGCACCGCCGGTCGCACGACGCTGAATGGCGAGGGCCTGCAACATCAGGACGGCCACAGTCACCTGCTGGCTTCGGTCCTGCCCAACCTGCGCTCCTACGACCCGGCCTACGCCTACGAGGTGGCCATCATCGTGCGCGAAGGCATCCGTCGCATGCACGAGGAAAACCGCGACGAGTTCTATTACATCACCGTCGAAAACGAGAACTACGTACAGCCAGCCTGCCCGCCCGGCGACGATGTCCAAGAGGGCGTCTTGGCGGGGATTTACCGCCTACAGCCGGCCCCCGGCACAGACGTCCCAACAGTCAAGCTGCTCGGCAGCGGCGCCATCCTCAACGAAGTCCTGGAGGCCCAAACGATCCTGGAGCGGGAGTACGGCATCGCGGCCGAAGTCTGGTCCGTGACGTCCTATACAGAATTGCGACGCGAGGCGCTGGAGGCAGAACGCTGGAACCTGTTGCATCCCCTGGAGGAAGCACGCCTGCCGTTTGTCAGCGCCCAGCTCGGCCCAGACGAGGGCGCCTTCGAAGGCGTGGTCGTGGCCGCCTCCGACTATCTCAAGGCGCTGCCGGATTCCATCGCCAAGTGGCTGCCCGCACCGCTCGTCTCGCTCGGCACCGACGGATTCGGCCGCAGCGGCACCCGCGAAGAGCTGCGCGACTTCTTCGAAGTCGATGCACGACATGTCGTCCTGGCGGCACTCACGGGCTTGTCCCGTCGCGGCGTGATCGCCGCCGACATCGCTCAGCGTGCGATGCTCGACCTACAGATCGACGCGGACTCCCCGAGTCCGGCACACTCATAGCGCGGCGGGGCAACGCAGAGGGCAAGCGGGGGAGAGCCGATGGCAACCGAATTCGTGCTTCCCGAACTGGGTGAGGGCATCGACGAAGCCGATGTGACCAACGTCTACGTCCATGAGGGCGACACGCTCAAGCTCGAGCAAGCCGTGATCGAGATCGAAACCGAGAAGGCCACGGTCGACGTGCCGTCGGACGTCGTCGGGCTGGTCCAATCGATCTTGGTCAGCGTCGGCGACGTGATACAGCCCGGCCAAGCGATCTTGACGGTCGGCGAAGGCGCGGAGCCCGCTCCCGAGTCCGGTACACCCGAGCCAGAAGCCGCCCCAGAGGCTCCCTCAGCCGTGCCGGCCGAAGCCGCGGAGGCCCCTCCTGGGCCGCCGGAGCCTGCCCCGGCAGCCCCCTCCGCAAGCACGGCGCCGCCCGAGCAAGAGGTTGAGCCCGAAGCGCCCCCAACACCCAGACCGGCACCGGCGGTCACCGCAACCAGGGGCCTCGACGACGCCAAGCCCGCCTTCGCCTCCCCTTCGACGCGAAAGTTCGCCCGCGAGATCGGCGTCGATGTGCGGGCTGTGGAAGGCACCGGCCCCGGCGGTCGCATCAGCGAGTCCGACATCAAACTCCACGCGCGCACGCAACCGGCCTCGTCAGCCGACCCCGCCTCATCGGGTGCCGCAGCGGCGCCAGAACTGCCCGACTTCTCCCGCTACGGACCGATCGAGCGCCAGAAGCTGAGTCGCTTCCGGCGCACCGTCGCGCGCAACATGGCCACTTCGTGGGACCAGATCCCGCGAGTCAGCCTGCAGCACATGGCCGACGTGACCGACCTCGAGGAATTCCGCCAGAGCCAGAAGCAGCGCGCCGCCGAGGCCGGCGGCAGCCTGACGATGACCGCGATCTTGGTCAAGATCGCCGCCGCCGCCCTCCACGCCCACCCCACGGTGAACTCCACCCTGGACCTAGCCAACGGCGAGCTGATCGTGAAACGTCACTTCCACATCGGCGTCGCCGTCGACACGGATCGCGGACTGGTCGTGCCGGTCATCCGCGACGTCGACCAGAAGAACTTCATCGAGATCGGGGTGGAGCTGACACAGCTCTCCCAGCGCGCCCGCGACAACGAGCTCAGTCTCGACGAGATGCGCGGCGGCACCTTCACCGTCACCAACCTGGGCGGCCTCGGCACGGGCTTCTTCAGCCCCGTCGTCAACTGGCCCGAGGCCGCCATCCTCGCAGTCGGCCGGGCCGAGAAAACGCCGGTCTATCAGGCCGACGAGGTCGTCCCCCGCTTGCTCCTGCCCCTGACCCTGGCCTTCGACCATCGGGCCTTTGACGGTGCCGACGGCGCGCGCTTCATGTCCTGGGTGGTCAACGCGATCAACGAGCCTTTGATGCTGGCCTTGGAGGGGTAACGTGGCCGACGCCGGAACAGCCGGAACGCGACTCGTAGTCTTGGGCGGCGGCCCCGGCGGCTACGCTGCGGCCTTCCTGGCCGCCGAGCTGGGCATGGACGTGACTCTCGTCGACGAGGGCGAGCGGCCGGGGGGCGTCTGCCTCTATCGCGGCTGCATTCCTTCGAAAACGCTGTTGCACGTAGCCGCCACGATCCATGAGGCCCGCGCCGCAGCCGGCTGGGGTGTGCGCTTCGAGCCTCCCGAGATCGACCTGGCAGCCCTGCGCGCGCATAAGGACAAGATCGTCAATCAACTCACGAACGGGCTCGCCCTGATCGCGAAGAACCGCAAGGTCCGCTTCATCCAGGGCCGTGGGCGCTTCACGAGCCCCACCTCACTGCACGTCCGCCGCGAGAGCGAACTGGCCGAGATCGACTTCGACTACGCCATCATCGCGACGGGCTCCCGCCCCGCCGTGCCCGGACCGCTGCGGATCGACTCGCCGCGCGTCATGGACTCCACCGGCGCCCTGGAGCTGGCCGATATTCCCGAGCGCCTGCTGGTCGTCGGCGGCGGCTACATCGGCCTGGAGATGGGCACGGTCTACGCCTCGCTCGGCTCGCGCGTGACCGTGGTCGAGATGCTGGACGGTCTGCTGCCCGGCGCGGACCGCGACCTCGTGCGGCCGCTACAGCGCAAACTCGAGGCGGAGTTCAGCGCGATCATGCTCAACACTCGGGTGGCAGGCATGGTCGAGGCCGAAGACGGGATCGAGGCGCAGCTCGAAGACGGAGACGGTAAGTCGTCGACCCAAACCTTCGACAAGGTCCTGGTGGCCGTCGGGCGCGTGCCGAACACGCAAGATCTGGGCCTCGAAATCACCAGCGTCCCGGTCAATGAGCGCGGCTTCATCGGCGTCGACGCGCAGCGCCGCACCGCGGAGCCGACCATCTTCGCCATCGGCGACGTCGCCGGCGAGCCGATGCTCGCCCACAAGGCCACACGCGAGGGGCGCGTCGCCGCCGAAGCGATCGCGGGCCAACCGACCGTCTTCGAACCCGCCGCGATTCCTGCCGTCGTCTTCACCGACCCGGAACTGGCCTGGTGCGGCCTGACGGAGAGTCAGGCGGACGAGCAGCGCGAGATCGACTTCGACGTCGTCAAGATCCCGTGGGGCGCATCAGGCCGCGCGATCACGATGGGACATCCCGAAGGCTTGACCAAGCTGATCATCGAGCAGGGCAGCGGGCGGCTCTTGGGCGTCGGGATCGCCGGCGCCAACGCCGGCGAGCTGATCGGCGAAGCCACCCTGGCCGTGGAGATGGGCGCCCGCGCGAAGGACCTGGAGTTGACGATCCACGCACATCCCACGCTCGCGGAGACCATCATGGAGACGGCGGAGTCGCTCTACGGGCAGGCGACGCACTATCTCAACAAGCCCGTCGTCAAGCGCCACTAGCGCCCGCGAGATCAGGATGAAGATCACGATCGGCGAGCACACGCTGGATTGCAACGAACGCCCCGCGATCATGGGCATCCTCAACCTGGGCACCGACTCGCCCGTCTCCCACTCCGTGATTCCGAACAATGCAGCGATCGACGCCGCGGCCGAGCGTGCCGAGGCCCTGCGCGACGCGGGGGCCGCCATCATGGACGTCGGGGCCCACTCCACCCGCACCGGCGGAGAGGCGCCAACCCCCGAGCAAGAGATCGAGCGCCTCTGCCCTGCGATCGAGGCGCTGCGACGCGAGGGCCATCTGATCTCCGTCGACACGTGGACCGCCGCCGTCGCCGATGCAGCGCTCCAGGCCGGCGCCCAGATCCTGAACGACGTCACCGCTGCCGCCGACCCAGACATGGCCGGCGTCGCGGCACGGCACGGCTGCCCGTTGATCGTGATGCACATGCGGGGCCGCCCCAAGGCGCATCGCGAGGCCGACCAGGCCTACGGGGATGTCGCCGGCGAGGTGCGCGATTACCTGGCGCAGCATGTCGACACACTCAACGCGGAGGGCGTCGACAGCGTCTGGATTGACCCGGGCTTCGAGTTCGCCAAGTCGCTCGACGACAACCTGCGCATGTTGGCCGGGCTGTCCCAACTCGCGACGCTGGGACGCCCGATCGTCGTCTCCGCCTCACGCAAAGGCTTCCTCGCGGAACTCCTCGGGCATGGCAAGCTGCGCTCCAGCGAGGCGCAGCAGGTCCCCGGCATCCTCCAGGCCACCATCGCGGTGAACGTCATCGCGGGACTGCTCGGCGCGCATATCGTGCGCGTCCACGACGTGGCGGAAATCGAAGCCGCAATGAAGGTCGTAGCGGGCATGCGCCGGGTCCAGGGTTCGATCGAGCCGTAGGGTTGGGTACACTCGGTACACTCAAACTGCATGGTGCCCTCCGGCTGGAGCGGCGCTGTCTTGTCAGAAGTCGACTCGTCCCCAAGCGGGACCGGAATGTTTGCCGGCGGCGGCGCGTGTGGAGAGCGGGACATGCCGATTTACAGCTACGAGTGCAAGAACGCGCACCAATTCGACAAGCTGCGCCCCATCGCGGACGCCGACAAGCGACTCAAGTGCCCGGATTGCGCCGGCGGCACCAAGCGCACGATCGCGCTCAGCTTCGACCAGAACCCCAGCAAAACGAAGGCACACCGCGGCAGGATCCGCCAGCGCTTCACGAACTGGTAGGCAACCGGCGGCCGGACGAACGGACTCACCACAGGGCACACGGGAGGAACACGAGCGATGGTCAGTCCAACCGTGATCGACACCAGCGACGCCACCTTCGAGACGGACGTGATCGCCCGCTCGGCGGAGCTCCCGGTCATCGTCGATTTCTGGGCACCCTGGTGCGGCCCGTGTCGCGTCCTCAGCCCCACGCTGGAAGCGCTGGCCGCCGAGTACGACGGCAAAGTCCAGGTCGTCAAGCTCAACACCGATGACAACCCGCAGACCGCCGGCGGCTTCGGCATCTCCGGCATTCCCGCCGTCATCGCCTTCCAGGACGGCAAGCCCGTCAGCCAGTTCGTCGGCGCTCTGCCCGAGGAACAGGTGCGCGAGTTTTTCGAAAACCTGCAACCGTCGCAGGGATCGCTCAAGGTGCGCGAGGCCGCCCTGATGCTGCGCGAGGGCCAGACGGGCGCGGCTCGGCTGCACCTTGAAGCGGCGCTGGAGGAAGACCCGGACGAGAAGGACGCGGCGATCATGCTGGCCGCCGTCCTCTTCGAAACGGGCGAGGCCGACCGCGCTGTCGAGCTCGCCGAACGCTTCCCGAACGAGCCTGAAGCCAAGCAGATCCTGGGCCTGATGGCCTTCAAGACCCACGCCCTGGACGTCGACCGCTCCGAGCTCGAGGCGCGCATCGCCGCCGACGAGTCAGACGCCGAGGCCCACTACCGCCTCGGCTGCCTGCTGGCGACCGAGGGCGACTGGAGCAACGCGCTCGACCACCTGTTGCTCACCGTGCGTCTCGACCGCGAGCTCGACGACGACGGTGGACGTCTGCGCATGCTGGACGCCTTCTCCGTGCTGGGCGACGGCCACGAACTCGCCCAGAGCTACCGTCGCCAACTCGGTCAGGTCTTGTTCTAGCCCCTGGACTGCCGCAGCCTCAGATCACGAGAGCCCGCCAACAGCGGGCTCGTTTCGATCCTGCGACGGAGTCCCTCGACTGGTTAGTCGGACTGCTCGTCGCGACGTCGGTACCAAGCGGTCGTGCGCCACCAGGGCATCGGCAGATCCGACTTCGAACCGCCCGGCGCGACGCGTGCCGAGAGGCTCCAAATGATAACGGCGAGGAAGGCGCCGACGAAGATGATGGGCAAGAAGATGGCGATGATCAAGCTACCGTCCGAGACGCCACCACTGGCCGCTTCGGCGGTGCCGCTAGTCAGCAGCCAGAACCCAGCCCCGGCCACGACGGCGGCGAGCGAACCAAGTACAGCCATTGCCACGCGCGCAATCTTCGACATCCGCAGGCTCCTCGCCGCTGTCATTTTGGGCTGATCCGCCCGAACGATCAACCGTCCGAACCTGTCGTTATCGGCTCGGCCGTCGCCTGGCTCGCCGCGCCTTAGTCGTTGCCATCCACCGCCCAAGGCACGATGATTGAGCGAGGAGCAGCCTGCTGCCGCTTCTGGGAAGCGAAACCGGATGACCACGATTCTCGACCCCACCGACGAACGGGTACCCGTTCGTCGCCAACTCGCCCAGCGGCCCGAGCAGTTGAGCGGCACCGTCGCCTTCCTCGACATCCGCAAGCCGCGCGGCGACAAGCTGATCGACCGGCTCGTCCAGCTGCTCGAGAGCGAAGCGCCCGGCGTGACGGTCAAGCGCTACACCAAACCCACCTTCACCAAGCCGGCCCCCACCGAGCTGTTGCAAGAGATCAAGGAGGGCAGCGACTTCGTCATCGAAGCGCTGGCCGATTGAGGATCCTGCACCACGTGCAGTGTGCACGACACGACCTGGTTCGAAATTCAAGGCATTCCCTCCGTCTTCATTGCCTCGGAAGAGTTCGTCGACGCCGCCGAGCAGCAGTCGCATGCGCTGGGCCTGCCTGAGGTGCGACGGATCTTCGTCGACCACCCAGTCCAGGGCCAGACCGACGAAGAGATGTACGGCAAGGCAGACACGATCTTCGAGAGCTTGATCGAAACCTTGATGCGGCCCGCCTGACGCCAGTTGCCTCAGCCGGGACATGACCAGCATCGAACTCGGAGCCGCCGCGAGGCGGCTCCGTTCCTTGTCCGGGCCGGTGATGCTACGTCCGGCCCAGCGATAGAAAGCAGTCGATGCCCGAAAACGACCCCGAAGTGCTGCGCCGCGCAACCCGTGCGCATCTCGCGAAGGCCCCCCAGGTCGAGATCGATATCGAGGGGCGGCCACTACGCCTACAGAGCGCCTGGGGCCTGTTTTCGGCGCGCGCCGTCGATGAGGGCACGGGGCTGTTGCTGCGCGAGCTTCAGGCCCTGGAGCCGCCCCAGTGCGTGCTCGACTTCGGCTGCGGCTACGGCGCGATCGGGCTGACGCTGGCTGCGCTCTGGCCCCAGACCGCCGTCGTCCTGGCCGACAAAGACATCCTGGCCGTCGAGGCGGTGCGCGCGAACATCAAGCGCAACAAGCTCGCCAACGCCGAGGTGGTGCTCAGCCCCGGCTTTCGTGATATCCCGGCCGGGCTCTACGACTTGATCGTCTCCAACTTGCCCGCGCAAGCCGGGAACGACGCGCTCGACGAGATCCTAGTCGACGCCTACGACCAGCTTCGCCCCGGCGGCTCGTTGGTCGTCGTGGTCGTCAGCGGGCTGCGGCGTTACATGCAGCGGCGGCTGGGCGAGCTCTACGGCAACTTCAACAAGGCCAAGCAGGGCTCGCGTCACGTCGTCTGCGAGGCGGTTCGGCCCGAGTCTGGTGGTTCGTCGAGCATTCCTTCGCCAAACACGAACAATTAGGCTGTCCGCAGAGGGAGCCGCTCATGGTGCCTGGGCAGGAGACGGCGCAAGCCGCTGCCAGCACCTCCATGTGGGCACCGTTCTCGGTGCCCGACTTTCGGCTGCTCTTCGTCGGGTTCACGCTGGGACAGGCGGTGATGCCGCTCCAGTTCGTGACGCAGATCTTCTGGGTGCAATCGCACGCCGATCCCTCGGTCACGATCATCCTGGTCGGCGTGATCGGCACGATGCGCGGCGCCGGGATGCTCTCCTTCGGACTCTTCGGCGGCGCGCTGGCGGACCGCTTCGACCGTCGCAAGCTGCTGATGGTGACGCAGAGCAGCGCACTAGTGCTCAACCTCGGCATCGCCGCGCTGATGTGGCTCACACCGGGCGACACGCCCGCGCTGATCGCCTTCTTCATCCTCACCTTCTTCGCCTCAGCGATGTTCGCCGTCGACGGACCGACCCGGCAGGCGATCGTCCCCGAGATCCTCGGGCCACGGTTGACGCCGGGCGGGATCGCGCTGAACAGCGCCGCCATGCAGCTGGCAATGCCGATCTCGATCTTCGGCGTCGGCATCCTAGTCGACGAGCTCGGCTTCGCCGCCACCTACGCGCTGAGTGGCAGTGGCCACGTGATCGAAATCGTGACCTTATCGGCGATGTCGTATCGCTCGAACTTCGTCCGGCAGGCGGCCGGCGGTTTCGTCGACACCGTGCGCGACATCGGGGCCGGCCTGTCTTACACCCGCCGCCACAAGACCGTGTTCTGGATCATCATCCTGCTCGTGGTGATGATGGCGCTCGGCTTCCCGCCCACCGCCAACCTGGGCCCAACCTGGGTGACCACAGTCGTTGGCGTCTCCTTCTCCGACTTCGGCTTCATCGCGTTGGGCTGGGGCAGCGGAGCACTGGTCGCCTCGGCGCTGCAGACAAGATTCCCAGACTTTGATCAGAAGGGGCTACTGATCGCCGGGGGCGTGCTGCTCTTCGCGGCCTCGTTTGTCGTTTTCACCATCGGCACGTCGTGGCACTTCGCCGTGGCCGGGAATATCGGGCTGGGCGCGGGCATGGCGACCTCGCAGGTGGCGTCGACGTCGCTGATCGCCGCGCTGACCCCCAACGCCGTACGGGGGCGCGTGATGAGCCTGCTGATGCTCAACATGGGCGTCGCGCAAGCGCTGACCTTGCCGGTCGCCGTCGTCGGCCAGGCCGTCTCGCTGGAAACCCTCTTTCCGATTCTGGCCTTCACTTGCCTGGGCCTCGTCACGCTCGTCCTCCTCACCCATCCCGCGATCTGGCGGGCCCGAATGTCGGCGGCCTTCACGCAGCCGGGATCGGACGACGAGTCACTGGGGAAGGCCGCTGCCAACTCCGCAAGCGGACGCGCAGCTCCCATCCCGCCGATCATCCTCGCGATCGCACAGAATGCGCCCAACAAGGGCGCGGGCCCGGGGCGATCAGCGACGTAGGGCGGGGCCTCGCGCAGGCCGCGATACTAGCAACCTTCGCCCCGGCAAACCCGCTCAGCTAGACTGGGCGCTACTTGACGAAACCCTGTGGCGGGCGCGAGGTCACGCTTCGCGCCCGCGAGCTGAAAGGATCTGGCGTGGAAATCCGCTTTTCGGACGAGGCACTGGCCTTCGAAACAGAGGTCAAGAAGTTCCTGGCCGAGGCTTGGAGCCCCGAACTCCGCCAGCGCGTAGCCGAGTCGCAGGACGCCTACGAGGAAGAGCACGACTTCCGCCACAAGCTGGCCGACCGCGGCTGGCTGACCATGTCCTGGCCGGAGGAGTACGGCGGCGAGGCACGATCGTTCGAGGCGCAGTACCTCTTTCAGGAGGCCTGCAACTACGTCGGCGCCCCAAAGGCGACCGTCGCCGTCCAGCAGGTGGGGCCGACGCTGATGCAGTTCGGCACTGACGAGCAGAAGGAGCGCTTCCTGCCCAAGATCGCGACAGGCGACGTGGAATTCGCCCTGGGCTACACGGAACCCGACGCCGGCACGGATCTCGCATCGCTGATCCTGCGCAGCGTGCGCGACGGCGACGACTACGTCTTCAACGGCATCAAGCGCTTCACCAGCGCCGCGCATCGCGCGGAGTACATCTGGCTGGCCGCGCGCACCGACATCGATGCCCCCAAGCATCGCGGCATTTCGATGTTCCTCGTCCCCGTCAAAAGCGAGGGCATCACCGTCACGCCGATCTGGACCATGGCGGGCTATCGCACGAACGAGGTCTATTTCGAGGACGTGCGGATTCCGGCGACAGCGTTGGTGGGCGAAGAGAACCGCGGCTGGTACTACGCCGCGCACGCCTTGGACTTCGAACGGGTCAGCATCTTCACCGTCTCCGGCGTGCGATCCGTCTTCGACGCGCTGGTTCAGTGGGCCCGCGATCCCGGCCACGACGGACGCCGCCCGGCGGATGACGCCGACGTTCGCACCAAGCTGGCGACGTTCCGCGTTGAGATCGAAGTGCTGCAGATGCTGGCTTTCCGCAACCTGGGACTCCTGATCCGCGGCGAGCATCCCGAACATGAGGCCAGCATGGTCAAGATCTTCTCCACGGAGCTCATGCAGCGGCTGCAGAACGCCGCCACCAAGATGCTGGGGCTCTACGGCCAGCTGACCCCCGACGACCCGCTCGCGCCCGCCGAGGGACGCTTCGAACGCGGCTACCGCGCGGCGGTGATGCCCACCTTCGGCGCGGGCGCCAACGAGGTCATGCGCAACATCATCGCGACACGCGGCTTGGGGCTGCCACGCCAGTAGACTGCCGGTAGGTCGGGGGCCTAACTCTGCGGAAGCGGTGGGAAGTCGTCCTGGCTGAGACAGGCCAGGGTATGGCGAGCGCTGCCCTCGGCGGCGATCTCGAAGAGTCGACCCAGGTCCTCCGGCGTATCAAGATCCAGCCGCCAGCGCGGCTCGTCGACGAGGTGCACCGCGATCCCGGCACGCCGCGCCGCTTCCTGGTGAAGGGAGGCGGACTCTGGACCGTAGGCCGGGGCGATCGCGGCAGGCGGCCGCAGAAAGAGCCCGTTCGTGCCGTTGTCGCGCGAGGGCGCGATCGCGACGGCCGGACCGGGCGCGAGCGGTGCGATCAGGCTGGCGACATCGCCCGGCGTGACCAACGGCAGGTCGGCTGGGACGATCAGCAAGGCGTCGCTGCGGCCGGCGACCTGTTCCTGCGCGTAAGCAAGCCCCGCATTCAGTCCGACCACGCCCTCCGGCTGACGCAAAAAGTCGACGCCCAGGCGCTCCGCTTCGCGCGCGGCGACCGCGTCGGCGCTGAGGATGCTGATCGCGTCGACGGCGGGCGCGGCGCGCAGCGTCTCGACGACATCGCTCAGCATGGCCCGCACCAGCCGGTTGCGCTGGTCGACTGAGAGCAGGGCGGCCAAACGCTTCTTGCCAGCGGGCAAGCCGCGCACCGGCACGATCGCCTCGACGCTGTGCCGAGTCTCCGTCATCGTGCCGTCATCGCGCAGCCGTGAGGGCGTCGATCGTTGCACGGGCGAGCGCCGTCTTCTCGGCCGGGCCGCTCATGATCGTGTTGGTAACCAGGCACGTCATGCCGGTCTCTTCTCCGATCGGCTCGGCCAGGGCGGCGTCCTCGTTGTCGATCACGAAGACATCGGCGAAGTCCTGGTAGAGCCGCGCGACGCCCAGCGCCGAAACGTCGTGCCCGAGGCTCTCCAGCATCGCCGCGGCGGGGCCCTTGATCGCCGCCCCGCCGACGATGGGGCTGATCGCAGCGACGGGCGCCGGGCTGGCCAAGATGCAGTCACGCACGCCGGGCACAGCCAGGATCGGGCCCAAGGAAAGGAACGGATTGCTGGGGGCGATGATGATGCCGTCCGCGCCGGTCAGCGCATCGTGGACGCCGGGAGCCGCTTCCGCTGCGTCGGCGCCTTCGAACTGCAGCCCACGCACCCGGTCCTGCTGACGGCGTTGGACAAAGTACTCCTGGAAGGCGAGTTCGCCTTCGTCCGTGCGTACGATCGTACGCAAGCGATCGTTGGTCACCGGCGTGATCGTGCATTCAAGCCCGAACTCGTGCGCGATCGACGCCGTAACCTCGCTCAAGCTCTCACCCGCCGCCAGCCGCGCGCTGCGCGCCAGGTGCAGACCGAGGTCGCGGTCACCGATCGTGAACCATTCCGGTCCGCCCAGCTCGCGCAGCCGCTCCAACGCGACGTAGGTCTCATCGCGCAGGCCCCAGCCGGTCTCCGGATTGACCTGCCCGGCCAAGGTGTAGACGACTGTGTCGATGTCCGGCGCGATGTGCAGCCCGCACCACTCCATGTCGTCGCCCACGTTGACGATCGCGGTGACATCGGCGGGAGGCAAGGCGAGCAAGAGGCCGTCGAGGAAGCGCGCGGCGCCCACGCCCCCCGCCAGGACGACGTAGCCCCCAAAGCTCGCTCCATCGTTCGTTACGTCATTCGACATGCCGCGAGAGTACAGCGTGATCGCGCCGTGGCGGCTCGCTAGCGGTCCGGCGGAGAGGATTCGCCGGCGGTCTCGCCTGGACCACAGACGGCTCCGAACGCTCCCGGGTCACTTTCAAGCAGGGCTAAGGAGACACGATCGCCGTCCTCGCCGCGGAAGATCGCCTCGCAGCGCAATCCCCCATCGAGATCGGCGTCCTCGGTCTGGGAGTCCACCACCGCCTCGCCATGGAGCACGCCGGACCAGACGGCGTCGTCTCCGTGCTCCAGCTCGAGTTCAGCTTCGTGGCGGCCACCCTCGAGATCGAGGATCAGGTGCAGCGTCACCAGCCAGTCGTCGAGCGGGTCAACGAGCTGCAGGGTGAGATGACGTTTACCGTCGAGTTGGGTCTCGTCGCTGATGGCGTCGCCGCTGAGGCGGATCGGGCTGTCCAGCATCGCGGGATCGTATCGCCTGGCCGCCTGATTCGGGCGGGGCGAGGCCGGCCGATTGACCGAGTCCCGTCGACGCGCTGTGATGCCTGCATGCGGATCGATCTCCACGTTCATACGTCGGCCCTGTCCTACGACAGCAACGTCGCGCCCGAGGAACTGGTGCAGCTGGCTCAGGAACGGGGACTGGACGGCTTGGTCCTGACCGAACATGACAAGATCTGGGACTGGGACGAGCTCGCGCTGCTCTCCCGCGCCGCGAAGTTTCCCGTGCTGCCAGCCGTCGAGGTGACGACGGATCTGGGCCACATCCTGGTTTTCGGGCTGCGCGACCTGCCGCGCGGCCATCACAGCGCCCGCACGCTGCGCGAAGTCTGCGATGGCGAGGGGGCGCTGATGTACCTCGCGCATCCCGCCCGCAGCGGGTCGGTACGGATCAAGCCGGACGAGATGACGACTCTCTTTGACGGCGTGGAGGGCGTCAACGGCAGTGACGGCGCCCTGCAAAATCAGGCCTCGGCTCGCGCCGGCAGCGCCTGCCGGCTGCCCGCGATCGGCGGCAGCGACACCCATGCCCGGCACGAGGTCGGGCTGGCCGCAACCACCTTCGAGACGGCGATCCAGACGATGGACGACCTCTTGGAGGCGTTGCGCTCGGGTCGCTATCAAGGCGGCTCGCTCTAACGACGACGCCGGGCATCGTAGCGGGCATCACACGGGGGTAGAGTCGCTACGAGGAACGAACTGATGCCTGAAATCGCCTGGCCCCACGACGCGCCCCCCGCCACCCGCTGGCGGCGTTTCTTCGGTCACCTGCTGGAGGCGTTGCTGATCGGCCTGCTGCTCGTCGTCGGTTGGCTGATCTGGCTCTGGTTCAGCGCGAAGAAGTCGCAATCACCGGCCAAGCAACTACTCGGCATGTACATCATCTCGACGGACGGTCAGCCCATTTCCGCCCCCCGCGTCTGGATCCGGGAAGCGCTGCTGCAGTGGCTGATCTTCGCCAACGTCTTCCTCGCCGCCATCGTCGACTTCCTCTTCTTCCTGTTCGACGCGAACGCGCAGTCGCTGCACGACAAGATCATGGAAACCGCCGTCGTTCGACCTCGGGCGCAGCCCCGATCGCCCACCGCGACGCAGTCACCGCCGCATTCGCTGGGCGGAGGGACACCGCCCGACACGGACAGCGCCTCACCATACGGAGCGGACCTGCGCGCGCAAGAGCGTAAGCTGCGCGAGCTGGAGGAGCTGGCCGACAATGGCCTGATCACGATTCGTGAGTACCGCGACCGACGCCGGCGAATGCTGGAAGAGATAGACGGCGACTAGCACGCCGCGAGATTGACATCGCAAGGCGGATAGCCCTCTCGCGAGCCGCTGCATAGCGTCGCTTCATGCGACCCCACTTCCTCCGCCCAAGCGAGACACCGGCCACCACCGCGGACCCGCCCATCGCTCGGCAGGTGGCGGGGATGGCCGGGTCGATCATTCCTGTCGGGATCGTCTTCGGTGCCGCCGCAGCGAACGCGGGTCTTGAGGCCTGGGAGACGGTGGCGTTCTCGACCTTCGTCTTCGCCGGTGCCTCGCAGATGTTAGCTGTGGAGGGGCTGGGCGCGGGCGCGCCGCTGGTGACCGCGATCGTGGCGGGTCTACTCGTGAAACTGCGGCTGATCGCCTTCGGGTTGAGCGTGGCCCCCGTCCTGGAGGGTCGCTCTGGCGCCGGATGATCATGTCTCAGGTCGTTATCGACCAGACAGCCGCCGTCGCGACGGCGTACGCCGACCCTGCACGTAGCCGGCTCGCCTTCAGGCCAGCGCGACGGGGCTCATCATCGCCTGGATCTTGTCGACCTTGGCGGGCAACACACTCGCCGCCGCCGAGGGCTCCCTCCTGCAAGATCTCGGCTTCGACGCGGTCATCCCGGCACTCTTTCTGGCGCTGCTCTGGCCGCGCCTGCGCGCCCCGGGGCTTCGGCGCGCCTCGGTCGCGGGCGCCGTGATCGCCTTGGCCACGACGCCGTTCGTGCCGGTCGGCGTACCGCTGATGGCGGCGACGGCGGGGGCCCTCGCCGCCATCCCCGGCCCGACGCTGCGCCGGGTTCGAAGGGACACCTCGTGATGCTCCGCAGCCAAGACATCTTAATCGTGCTCGTCGCGTTGGCGGGCGGAACCTACCTGATGCGGGCGAGCGGCCCGCTGTTGGCGTCGCGGCGGAGGTACTGCCGGCGGCGCTACTGGGTGCGCTGGTGGTGGTGGGTGGATTCGGCACGGGCGAGGCGCTCGTCGTCGATGCGCGGGCGGCGGGTCTGGCGGCCGCGGCGCTGGCGCTCGCCGCGCGGGGTGGGTTGATCGGGGCGGTGCTGGCCGCCGCGACGGTGACGGCGCTGGTGCGGGTGGCGGCCTGATCCTGCAATCGGTCGGTTGTTAGGTCATATACTGCAGACACGACGAGGCCCGGACTAATTGGGTCCGGGCCTCGAACGTCGCTGCGTGAGGAATGAGGGTCGGCGGCTCTACCCCACGCGTAGTGCGCTAATTGATTGGGTGTCCTGCTGGGCAGGACACCCGGTCAAACTCTCTCCCTAACTGCAGCCGCTCGTCTCACCGCAGTTGAAGCAGCGGTGGCACGAGCCGTTTCTGACCATGATGTGTCCGCAGGCGTGGCACACCGGCGCGTCGAGATCGTTTTGGAACGCGCCCACCTCGTTCTGGGCGCCCGGGATCTGAGTGCCCGCTATCTTCGGGTAGGTACTGAGGAACTCCGGCACCGCCGCGTCCCCAGCCCGTGACGGCGCGCCCGGCTCCGCCACCTTCTCGATCAGGGGAAGCGGATTGGTGGCTGCGGCGACGTCCGCCTTCGCACCGTCGAGAAAACGGTTCCCCGTCCAGCGGAAGACGTAGTCCAAGATCGAGTTGGCGAACGCGATCTCTGGGTTGCCCGTCCAGCCACTGGGCTCGAAGCGGGTGTGGCTAAACTTCTTGACCAGCGTCTCCAGCGGCACGCCCGACTGCAGGGCCATGCTGGTCAGCACCCCCACGGCGTCCATCAGTCCGGAGACGGTGGAACCTTCCTTGGAGATGTGAATGAACATCTCGCCCGGCTGGCCGTTTTCGAACTCGCCGACAGTGAGATAGCCCTCGTGCTCGGCGATGCTGAACTTGTGCGTGATCGCGTTGCGGTCGTCCGGCATGCGGTGCCGACGGTAGGCGGGCGGGCCGGGAGCGTTGTCAATGATGGTGGGCAGATCGACCGATGAGGTCGTGCCCGGCGTGACTTCCGCCTCGCCGACTTTCTTGCCGTCGCGACGCTCAGTCGTCTCCAGCGGCTGGATCCGCTTCGAGTTGTCGCGGTAGATTGCGACTGCTTTGACGCCCAACTGCCAGGCTTGCAGGTAGGTGTCCATGATCTCTTCGACCGTGGCCTGTTCGGGGACGTTGACCGTCTTGGAGATGGCGCCGCTGAGGAACGGCTGCGCCGCGCCCATCATGCGTACGTGACCCATGGGGGCGATGCTGCGCTCGCCGTTGGCGGCCTTGAAGGCGCAGTCGAAGACCGGCAGGTCCTCGTCGCGCAGGCTCGGCGCGCCCTCGATCGTGCCGTGCTCATCGATGAAAGCGACGATCTGCTCGCGCTCCATCTCGTCATAGCCGAGACGGGCGAGGGCCGCGGGGACGGTGCGGTTGACCATCTTAAGATAGCCACCACCGGAGAGGTTCTTGTACTTGACCAGCGCGATGTCCGGCTCCACGCCGGTCGTGTCGCAGTCCATCATGAAGGCGATGGTGCCGGTGGGCGCCAGGACGGTGGCCTGAGCGTTGCGGTAGCCGTGCCGCTGTCCGAGGGTCAGGGCCGCGTCCCAGGCGTCGACGGCGCCTTGACGCAGACTGTTCGGCACAGAGTCCAGCGACTCGATCGTTTGCACAGCGTCGCGGTGCTTGCCGATCACGCGCAGAAACGGCTCACGGTTGAACTCGAACTCGGAGAACGGGCCCACGCGCTCCGCCACCCGCGCCGACTGGGCGTACGCCTCGCCGGTCATGATTGCGGTAATCGCGCCAGCCATTGCCCGCCCCTCGACGGAGTCATAGGGCAGGCCGCGCGCCATCAGCAGCGCGCCCAGGTTGGTGTAGCCGAGGCCGAGCGGGCGGAACTTTTCGCTGTTTTCGCCAATCAGCTCGGAGGGGTAGGAGGCGTTGCTGACGAGGATTTCCTGCGCCGTGATCAGGACATGGCAGGCGTGGGCGAAACCCGCCGCATCGAACTCGTGCGTCTCCAGGTCGTAGAACTTCAGCAGGTTGAGCGAGGCCAGATTGCAGGCCGTGTCATCCAGAAACATGTATTCGGAGCAGGGGTTGCTGGCGTGGATGCGGCCGGTGTTGGACGACGTGTGCCAGTCGTTGATCGTGGTGTCAAACTGCATGCCGGGGTCGCCGCACTGGTGCGTCGCTTCCGCGATAGCGCGCAGGACGTCGCGGGCCTTCAGCTCATCCAGCGGCTCGTCGCCGGTCACGGACCTGGTGCTGTAGGACTCGTCGCGCACGACGGCCTGCATGAAGGCGTCGCTGACGCGCACGCTGTGGTTCGCGTTTTGGAAGCTGACGGAGGAATAGGCGCCGCCGTTAAGCGATCCATCGTAACCGGCGTCGATCAGGGCCCAGGCCTTGCGTTCCTCGTCGGCCTTACACCGGATGAACTCGAGCACGTCGGGGTGATCGGCGTTGAGGATGATCATCTTGGCGGCGCGGCGGGTCTTTCCACCGGACTTGATCACGTTGGCAAAGGCGTCGTAACCGCGCATGAAAGAGACGGGGCCGGAGGGGGTTCCGCCGCCGGAGAGCTGCTCCTTGCTCGAGCGAATCGTGGAGAGGTTGCTGCCGGTGCCGCTGCCCCACTTGAAAAGCAGCGCCTCGCGCGTGGCGAGGTCCATGATCGACTCCATGGTGTCTTCCACGGAGTTGATGAAGCAGGCCGAGCACTGCGGCGTCTCTTCAGTGCCGACGTTGAACCAGACCGGGCTGTTGAAGGCGGCGAACTGATTGACGAGCAGGAAGCGCAGCTCTTGCTCGAAGGTGATCGCCCCCTCCGCGTCGACAAAGTAGCCATCGTCGCGGCCCCACGCACCGATCGAGTCGACGACGCGGTTGATCAGCTGCTTGACGGAGGTCTCGCGCACGTCGGAGTTTTGCGCGCCGTAGAAATACTTGGAGACGACGATGTTAGTGGCGTTTTGCGACCACCCCGCCGGCACCTCGACGTCGCGCTGCTCGAAGATCACCTCGCCGGAGTCGGAGGTGATGGCACTGGTGCGCGCGGACCACTCGATCTCGTCGTAGGGGTTGACGCCAGGGGTGCTGAAGCGCCGCTGGATCAGGGCCGGATTCTTGCGCGGGGTCGCTCCGCCAATTGCTGCCACCGTCTCACTGGCGGATTCAGCTGTGGCTGCCGCCGCCGTCACGGCCTCGTCGCTGGTGTTTGTCATGTCGCGACTCCCGAACCCCCGGCACGACGACACCGATGAAGGCCGGAGCGTCGCCGCTCGGCTACTTCGTTCGACCCCGCCAATACCGCTAGAGGTTATGTTCTATCGGCGTATCCGTACAAGTGAATGAACAATTCACGTGAACGGAGGCCCACAATAGCCATGTCGCCTGCGGTCTGTCAACAACATATCGCGTCGCACTCGCCCTATCACACAATATGTTGTGTTCCTGGAGTCGATCGGACAGAAGCTGCCGTTCATCCACTGAATCCCCGGCTCCTCCTGGGGGGCCATACACGAGGGGGGTGGACAACCCACCAGCGAGCACTCTATTCACGATGTAGGACATTTGTTCTTTATGGTCAATCGAAGCACCATCCCCGACCCCAAGACAGTCCCGCGTGCCCCTAAAACGGAGCCCGGTACACTGCCCAGCCATGAGTGTCCGCCCGAATATCCACATCCCCCTCTTCCCTAGCGGCGTTGGCTCCGTGGCGGGAACGGACCCGGCCGCAGCCGTGGCCGAGATCCTCGAGCGCTACTGGCGCCTCCCGTTCTGGCCGCAACTTCCCAATCGCGACCCGCTCGAGATGATGCTGCCGCAGTTCGGCCTCGATCTGCCCGGCGCCGACTACGACGCCGACTCGCGCACGCTGCGCTGGAGCGGCCCCGGGGACGACGCGCTAAACGCGGTCGGTCTGCCCCCCGTCGAGCGGGCGGCTGGGCTGCACGAGTTCCTGGCGCAACTCGAAGCGATGCCTGAGGACGAGCGACCGCACGTCGCGAAGGGGCAACTCGTCGGCCCGCTCACCCTCTCGATGGCACTGACCGATGCCGATGGCAAACACCCACACGACGATCTCGACACGCTGATCTGGCTCGGCAGCTTTCTCGGCCATGCCGCGCTGGCGCAGACCCACGCCTTGCAACGACTCGGAATCAAAGCGTGCATCATGTTCGACGAGCCGGCCCTGGCCTCGGTCGACGAGCCCTTGCTGCCGATCCCTTGGAGAGAAGCGAACGCCGCCCTCTCCGCGGCGATGGAGCCCGTCCAGGAGGCGGGCGCGATCGCGGGCCTGCACTGCTGCCAGCCGCCGGACTGGACCCGCGCCCTGCGCTCGCGACCGACGATGATCCACTTCGACGCCACCGAGGGGCGCGTCGAGGACCTGATCGAACACAAGAGCGCGATCCGCGAACACGTTTCTCGCGGCGGCTATCTGGGCTGGGGCCTGTGGCCGACGGACGGTCCGCAGCCCGACCCATTCGACTCAAAGGCGAAGCAGTACTTCCTGGCCAACGCCGCTCGCGACCTTTCCTTCGTCGACGCCAGCGTGGGGCTGATTTTCAAACGCTCGCTGATCAGCGGCGTCTGCGGGTCGGCCGGCCTGAGCATGGGCGAAGAGCAACAAATGGCGCAGGACCTGGAGGATCTCTCTATGGGGATCCGCAAGCGCTACTGGATCGCGGCGACGACCGACGTCGATCCCGACGACCCGCGAACCTAGCGCTGCCGGCGCGCCGGAATCAGGCACTCGCGTAGCGCGCGAGAAAGTCCAGCGTCGCTTCGCAGCAATCCTCGGGCTGCTCCTGCTGGACCCAGTGCGACGTGTCCGGCACATAGTGGATCTCGAAAGGCGCTTCGAAGTATTGCTCGAGATCGTGCGTCAGTTCGATCCCCAGCGCATGATCCTGCTCCCCCCAGATCAGCAGCGTGGGCACGCGAATGATCAGCTCGTCCATCGGTGGCGGCTTGCTGAACGGATTGAGCAGGGGGCCACGCAGGGCGGCGCGGTAGTAGTTGATCCCGGCGCTGAGGGCGCCCGGCTTCGACACGGCCTCGGTGTAGGCCGCGATGTCGTCGTCGCTGAAGGCGTCCTTGCGGATCGAGCGGCCCCGGAACGCGCTCTCGATGAAGCGCCCGGGGTTGCGCAGCAAGATGAACTCCGGCAGCCAGGGGATCTGGAAGAAGAACATGTACCAGGAGCGGCATAGCTGGCGCAGATTGGGTCTCTTGCTCTTGCCCAACTCACGCGCGAAAGCGGCGGGGTGCGGGGCGTTCATCACGATGAGACGATCGGTTGCATCGGGGTACTGGAGCGCGAACTGCCAGGCCACGCCGCCGCCCCAGTCGTGCGCAACGATCACCGCCGACTCGCGCCCGAAGTGGCGGATCAGCACCATCACGTCGGCGGTCAGCCGATCGATCGCGTAGCGCCTGACGCCCTTGGGCTTGTCCGACTCGTTGTAGCCACGCATATCGGGCGCGATGACCCGATAGCCCGCTTCGGCCATGACCGGGATCTGATGACGCCAAGAGTACCAGAACTCGGGAAAGCCGTGCAGCAGCACCATCAGCGGGCCGTCTTCCGGTCCCTGGCTGACGTAGTGCAAGCGCACGTCGGACTCAACCTCGGCGAAGCCATGCGTCCAACTCTCGACTGCAGGTTGCTCGCTCGTCATGTCGACGTCCCGCCCTTCTCATCGCCCGCCTGATTGCCTGTCGCCTCGCCGCCCGCGGTGGCATCCGCCGCCGTAGTGGGGGCTGCGGTAGCCGGACCGAGGAAGTCGAGCAGGGCGCGGTTGACCGCCTCGGGCTGATCTTGCTGAACCCAATGACTGGCGTCGTCGATCCAGACGATCTTGAGATCGTCGATGTTCTTGCCTGCGGCGTCGGCGAACTCCGGTCGTACGGCATGATCTTCGCGGCCCCAGGCGAACAGCGTGGGGCAGGTGATGCGCTTGTTGCGGTCGCCGCGGGTGAGCCAACGATCCGGCCAGTAGAGGTTGCGGTAGTACTTCATGGGGTTGGACAGGCCGCCGGGCTGCTTCAGTGCGCGCGCGAAGGTGGCGATGTCGACGTCACTGAAGGCGTCGGGATTGACGGCGCGCCGGCGGAACGTGAGCTCGGTCGCAGTGTCGATGTCGCGCCAGCGACGACGTTCGACCAGGCCCGGAATCTGCATCTTCAGGGCATAGAGATTGCGGGGGAAGTTGCGCGGCCCCCAGTACCAGGAGCGCACCGTGGGCGCGTTCATGATCACCAGCTTCGAGCACGCCTCGGGATAGTCGAGCGGGAACTGGAGCGCGATCACGCCGCCCCAGTCGTGCCCCACGACGACGGCCGACTCCTCGCCGAAGGCTCGGATCAGCGCGTCAACGTCGGCCGTCAGCGTCTTGATGTCGTAGCCGCGGCGCGGCTTGGCGCTGAGGTTGTAGCCACGCATGTCGGGCGCAACAACGCGGTAGCCCGCCTCGGCCAGCGGAGCGATCTGGTGTCGCCAGGAATACCAGTGCTCCGGGAATCCATGCAACAGAAGCACCAGCGGTCCCTGGTTCGTATCCAGACCCTGGCTGACGTAGTGGAAGCGCACACCGTTGGCCTGGATATACGCGTGCTCCCAGGTCTCGGCGACCATCGCTGCCTCCGTCGTTCTAAGCGGCCGCGACAGGCGCCGGTCGCTGCGAAGAGCCGCAGGATAGCGGCAGCACCAGGTCTGACGGTGTCGGGACACACGACGCCGGACGGAAGACGGATCAGGCCCGAGCGACCGACCGCGAACCAGCCGAGAACTAGGAGTTCAGCCAGACCAGCGGATTGACCGGCGTCCCGCCCATGATGATCTCGAAGTGGAGATGCGGCCCGGTGGCGAGACCAGTCTGGCCCACGAAGCCGAGCAGGGTACCGGCCTCCACGAACGCACCCAGGAAGACATCGATGTGATCCATGTGGGAGTAGCGGGAAATGACCCCGCCGCCGTGATCGACGAGCACGTTGAGCCCGAAGGAGCCGTCCCAGCCCGCCTGAATCACGATGCCGGGCGCCGTCGCGCCGATGAAGGTGCCGGTCGGCGCGGAGACATCGATGCCGGCATGGAAGCCGTAATTGTTGGGGCGCGGCGCACCGAAGAAGTCCGTTAGAACGCCACCCAGCGGCCAGCGAAAGTCGGGGATGGCGAAGACGGGCCCGGCGGCGAATCCGCCGAACGTGGCCGATGCGCTGCCACCGACCAGCAGGATCGTCTCGCCTTCGACGAGTTGGTCAGCGCTGGCCAGCCGGTTTCCTTCGTAAGCCAAAATATCATCGACGTCAGCGGCGAAATTGTCGGCGATCTCGAACAGTGTGTCGCCCAGCAGGACGGTGTAGACAACCCCGTCCGCGGTGGGCACCGTCAGCGCGCCGCCCACCGGAAGGCGGTCCGGATCGCGCAGCTCGAAGTTGTTGAACAGGATCGACTCCTGTTCAAGGCCGAAGCGGCGGGCGAGCTTGGTGACCGTATCGCCGCGCTGGATCGTGTAATTGAAAAAGGGCGGTAACGGTTCGCCGGACTCGAGGCCGAGCCGAATGGCGAGCACGGAGGCCGACACCGGGCCGGTCTCGACGGTTCCGATGTCGCGATAGAGCGCGGGCTTGGAGGCGACCGTCAGCGCGACCTGGACCTGGTCGGCGCTTTGCAGCGGCACCGTGGCCACCGTGGGGGCCTGCACGATGTCGGCCGCCAGATGCGTGGCGTAGCGACGAGCGGTCAGCTCGGTGCGGCTGACACCGTTGACGGGGTCCAACGAGAGCTCGTCGAGGCTGCGAGGCGCCCCCGCCCCGACGCCGGGCAGAACGATCTGCACCGATAGCCCCTCCGCGCTCGGCGGCTCGCCGACCAAGGCGAGCGGAAGGCTCTCAGATGGGTTGGCACGCAGAAGGATAACGAGGACGGCGACGAGCGTCGCGATGCCGAGAACAGCGAGGGAAAAGACGCCCAGACGCGGACTGTCTAGGTGATACGTCGTCAGACGATCGCTCTGCTGCACCACCGTGTCCTCCAGCCCACAGCGCGATCTCCAGGTCGCAGCCGCAGGAGGTCACCCGGATCAATTGTGACGCGATCACCGTACCCGGTAAACCATGAGGCCGCGCAGGCCGCCGCTATCCTGCATCGATGTCCGACTACGACGACGCCCCCGCGCTGCCGGAAGAGGTCCTGGAAGAGCTCAGCGCGCAGGCCGCCACGATCCTACTGGGCTCCGAACACGCGATCGCCCTGACCGGGGCGGGGATCAGCGCGGAAAGCGGGATCCCCACCTTCCGCGGCAAAGAGGGGCTCTGGACCAAGCACGGCGAGCCGCCGCTCAATCAGTACCAGGACTTCATGACCGCTCCCGCCACGTGGTGGGAGCGGGTCATCGAACGCCGCCAGAATCCCGACGAGCTCTCGGCCTCCCTGCGCGAGGCGACGCCGAACGACGGCCACTTCGCCATGGCGGCGCTGGAGCGGGCGGGCGTGCTCAAGCACACGATCACGCAAAACATCGACAATCTGCATCGCTTGGCTGGGTCAGAGGCGATCACCGAGATCCACGGCAACAGCCAATGGCTGCGCTGCCTGCGGTGCAACACCCGCTCGCCGTTCGACGAGATTCCGGAGGAGCGCCCGCCGCGCTGCGATCAGTGCGGCGGGCTGGTCAAGACCGACACCGTGATGTTTGGCGAGCCGATCCCGCGCGACGCCTTGCAGTCTTGCATCCAGGAGGCCGCGCGGGCCGACTGCATGCTCTTGGTGGGCACGACGGCGCTCGTCTCGCCGGCGGCCGACTTCGCCTGGGAGGTAAAGAGCCGCGGTCATCCGCTAATCGAGGTCAACCCCGACCCCACGGTGATCAGCGACCGCTGCGAGGTGGCCATCCACGGACGCGCCGGGGAGATTATGTCGCGTATCGCCGACAAGGTGAAACGCGGCGTCGACGCGCGCTAAGCGGCGTTCCCAACTTCCACTCGGCATCGACCCGGTCCATACTTCGAGCCCTTCAGATCAGAGATAGTGGCGAGCGCGGTCCAGGGACCGCGAGACCGCACGGCGGTCCGGAGACCGCAAGACAAGCAAGGATTGGTCGATGCCCGAAGCGCCTGAGGTCAACTGGGACGACGTGCTGGCCGAGATCGTCTCGGTGCTACGGGAGTACATCCGCATCGACACGACCAACCCGCCCGGCAACGAGGAGCCCGCGGCGCGCTTCCTGGGCAACCTGCTGGAGCGCGAGGGCTACGACTGCGAGTACATCAACGCGGGGCCGGGCCGCACTCAGCTGCGCACGCGGCTGCAAGGCTCCGGTAACAAGCAGCCTCTGATGCTGCTCAACCACACCGACGTGGTTCCCGCGCAACCGGAATTTTGGGACGTCGACCCGTTCGAAGGGGTAATCAAGGACGGCTGCATCTGGGGTCGTGGCGCGCTGGACATGAAGGGCATGGGCGTGCTGGAGCTGATGGTGATGCTGCTCTTTAAGCGGCACGGCATCCAGCCGTCGCGTGACCTGATCTTTCTCGCCGTGGCCGACGAAGAGACCGGCTCGTCGATGGGGATCGAATGGCTCGACTCGAACCGGCCGCAGTGGTTATCGGAGCCGGAGTTCGCGATCAACGAGGGCGGCATGGGCACGCTCAACTTCCTCGGCTCCAACCGGCCCGTCTTCGCGGCGGCGCCGGCTGAGAAGGGGCCGCTCTGGCTCAAGCTGCGCGCCGAAGGCCGGCCGGGCCACGGCTCGGTGCCGCACGGCGACAACTCCGTCGAGAAGCTGGCGCGCGCGCTGATCGCGATTCAAGACTGGGAACGCGCGATGACCGTGCAACCGATCACGGAGCAGGTGATCGCCGAGCTGCGCCGCGCCGACGCGTGGGCCGGCAGCAACCCCACGCCTGAGGAACTCGCAGACCGGCACCCCGCCTTCCGCGCGGCGATGATGAACACGGTCTCGCCCACCACGTTGGCGGGCGGGATTAAGCACAACGTGATCCCCGCCTTCACCGAAGCGACGCTGGATTGCCGGCTGCTGCCTGGCGAAGACCACGACGCCTTCATCGACCAGATGCGCGAAGTAATCGACGATCCGGACATCGCGATCGACACCGTGATGCAGTCGGAGTCCGGCTTCTCGGACTTCGAGACGGAGCTTGTCGGGATCATGCACGACGTTGTCACGGAGCAAGTCGAGGGCGCACTCTTGGTGCCGATGACCACGGTGGGCTTCACCGACTCGCGCGTCCTGCGTCGACGCGGGGTGCAGTCGTACGGCTTCGTGCCCACGCTGATGGACTCGTCGTTGGCGGCCGGCATCCACGGCCACAACGAGCGCGTCCCGATCGAGTCGCTGCGCACGGGCATCCAGATCCTGTTCGAGGTCGTGCGAAGGTTCACCGCCTAAGGGCGGGGCTGCGCCAGCGCCCCACGCGTGGCATGCTCCCCACAGGCGACGGCGAAGGGACACCGCGATGGCAGTCGAAGCCGCACTCGAAGGCAAGTGGGCGTTGATCCTGGGCGCGTCGAGCGGCTTCGGCGGTGCCGCCGCCCGCGGCTTCGCCGCCGCCGGCATGAACGTCGTCGGCGTCCACCTCGATCGACGCGCCACGCAAGGCAACGTCGACGCAATCGTGGCCGACATCGAGGCCGCAGGGCGCGAGGCCCTCTTCATCAACATGAACGCCGCCGACGCCGAGAAGCGCGCCGACGCACTTGACCAGATGCGCGCCAAGCTCGATGACGGATCCCCCATCCGCATCCTCATGCACTCGCTGGCCTTTGGCACGCTCGGCCCCTACGTCAATACCGAAGAGCCGGGCGGCCGTCAGATCAGCCAGCGCCAACTGGAGATGACACTCGACGTCATGGCCAACTCGCTGGTCTATTGGGTGCAGGGCATGATGGCCCGCGACCTGCTCGGCAAGGGCAGCAAGATCTACGGCATGACCAGCGCCGGCGACGCTCGCGTGATCCCGCAGTACGCCGCCGTCTCGGCAGCCAAAGCGACGCTGGGCTCGCACCTGCGCCAACTCGCGGTGGAGTTGGGACCGCTGGGAATCGCGGCCAACGCGATCAAGGCGGGCGTGACGCAGACCCCAGCGCTCGACAAGATCCCCGCCGCCGGTGCACTGATGGACTTCGCCAGGGAGCACAACCCCTCGCAGCGCGTCACGACCACGGAAGACGTCGCGCAGGCGCTGATCCGACTCTCAATCGACGACTCGAACTGGCTGACCGGCAACACGATCAATGTCGACGGCGGCGAGGACATCGTCGTCCTCTAGCCGCGGCCCACGTTCAGCGGCTCCGTTCACGTAACGACCCCATCAGACGCTCCCGTCCGCGTACCTTTGCCGCGACTTCCAGTCCCCGTGTGAGTTCGGCGCTCGCTGAAACACATCGGAACGACCAGACAGGAATCGCACATGACCCCCGCGCCGACGACCGCCGACTACCCTGCCCGACTCTCGATCGACTACTCAGACCGGTCGCTCAACCGTCTCAGCACGCTGCTGCGCCCTATCTACGCGATCCCCAGCATCCTCGTGCTCCTGCTCCTCGGCGGCAGTAATGGTCGCGGCGGGGGCGGTGCCGGTATCCAACTCATTCTTGGCCCACTCGTCATGATTCTCTTCCGGCGCAAGTACCCACGCTGGTGGTTCGACTGGAACCTGGAGTTCCAGCGCTTCTCGACCCGCGTCATCGCCTACCTGCTCCTGATCGGCGACCAATGGCCCTCGACCGATGACGATCAGGCCGTCCATCTCGAACTCGACTACCCGGACGCCGGCCAGGACCTCAATCGCTGGCTGCCTCCCTTCAAATGGCTCCTCGTGCTGCCGCACGTCGTCGTGCTCGCCGTACTCTGGTTCGCCGTCGGGCTCTGCGTCCTCGCGGCCTGGTTCGCAATCCTGTTCACCGGCCGCTATCCGCGCGGCCTGTTCGACTTCGTGGTTGGCGTTATGCGCTGGAGCCTGCGCGTCAACGCCTATGCCTTGCTGCTGATCACCGACCGCTACCCACCCTTCAGCACCGACTAGCGACGTAAGCCAGCGCAGGGAGCCGCATCAGGCATCCGTCCTCGCAGCGTTTGACACCAACCGACGCCTCTCCGACCCTGATGCCTGGTTGTTCGGGTGCGACAAACCATTCCCGCGTCCCCGGAGAGGACTGACATGGCCGACCCGATTGCGGGCCAGACGGCGATTTGCGGCCTGGGCGTCACCGAAATGGGCAAGATCTACGGGCATGACTCCTACTGGTTCGCCTCCGAAGCGATCAAACTGGCCGTCGAGGACGCGGGGATCGACAAGAAGGATATCGACGGCTTGTTGATCAACCCCGGCATCACCTCGTTCCTCGGTGGCGGGATCAGCATCCCGCTGCAAAACCACCTCGGGTTGCGCAACCTGCGACTGCTCAACCACATGAACTCGTTTGGCGCGACCGCGATCGGGATGGTCCACTACGCCGCCATGGCGGTGAATCACGGCATGGCCAACTATGTGGTTTGCGTCTTCGCCGACGCGCCCCTGCAGAAGGGCGGCAGCGCCGGAGCGGCCTACGGCGGCGGCCGCAATCGCGGTCCGGAAGGCATGGCCAGTCTCGGCCCCGCCTACGGCTTCTACGGCGCCAACACCGGCTACGCGCTGGCGGCGCGCCGCTACATGGAGACCTACGGGGTGGAGCAAGAGAAGCTGGGCAACGTCGCCGTCGCCCAGCGCCAATGGGCGACGACGAACCCCCACGCCACCATGCGCGACCCGATCACGATGGAGGACTACGACAACAGCCGCTGGATCATCGAGCCCTTCCACCTGCTCGACTGCTGTCTCGTCTCGAACGGCGCCGTCGCCGTGATCGTGACGACGGCGGAGCGCGCGCAGGCCGCCAAATCGGATCCCGCCTACGTGCTGGGCATGGGCCAGGGCCACCCCGGCAACCTGGCGCACAGCTCCGTCGAAACGATGACGACGTCCGGCGCCACGCTGGCCGGCGAGACGGCCTTCAACATGGCCGCCATCGACCGCGACGCGATCGACGTCTGCGAGTTTTACGATTGCTACACCTACACCGTGCTGCGCACGCTCGAGGACTACGGCTTCTGCGGCAAAGGCGAGGCGGGCGACTTCGTCGCCGACGGCCGCACCGCGCCCGGCGGCTCGTTCCCGCTCAACACCGGCGGCGGACAGCTCAGCTCGTTCTATATGTGGGGCATGACCCCCGTCGCAGAGGGCGTCGCGCAGGCGCGCGGCTCCGCCGGCGAGCGGCAAGTCGAGAAACACGACGCCGTGCTGATCTCCGGCAACGGCGGCACGCTCGACACCCACGGCACGCTGATCCTCAGTCCACGACAGAATTAGGGTCGAAGCACCTCTCATGTCCAACTACGCCAAGCCGCTCCCCGTCCCCAACGAGGACACCCAGCCCTGGTTCGACGGCTGCAAGCAGCACAAGCTGCTGCTGCAGTACTTCCCCAGCGCCGACTGGTGGCAGTTCCCCTACTCGGAACGCTGCCAGGAGGATTGGTCGACGGACTGGGAGTGGCGCGAGTCGAAGGGCGAAGGCACCGTCTACACCTGGGGTCTGATGCACCAGGTTTACCACCCCTCGTGGGGCGAGGAGGTCCCGTACGTGCTCGCCGTCGTCGAACTCGACGAGGGTCCGCGCATGAACACGACGCTGATCAACGTCGAGCACGACCAGATCCAGTGCGGCATGCGCGTCAAGGTCGCCTTCGACGATGTGACCGACGAGATCACGCTGCCCAAGTTCGAACCCGCCTAGCGGCCAGCGCGCCGTGCCAGACCAGGCCGTGCCATACCAGGAAGGCCCCGGCCAGCAGGTAACGTCGGATCTGCCGCTGGCGGGCGTTCGCGTCGTCGATCTGACCTGGATCGTGGCCGGGCCCACGTGCACGCGGCTGATGGCCGACTTCGGCGCCGAGGTGATCCGCATCGAGAACCAGCAGACGCTCGACAGCGTCCGCTTCGGACGGCCCCACCCCGGCGGCTTCGACCCGCCGGACTCGTCGGGCTTCTTCTCGTGGCTCAACCGCAACAAGCGATCGATCACGCTCAACGTGCGTCACCCCGACGGCATGGCCGTGCTCAAGAAACTGATCGCCCTGTCCGACGTCGTGATCGAGAACTACTCCAGCTACGTGATGGAGCGCTGGGGCCTCGGCTACGACGAGTTGCGCGCGCTGCGCGAGGACGTGATCTACGTCTCGCTGAGCGGCTTCGGCCACTCCGGTCGCGACCGGCACTATTCGACTTGGGGGCCGACGGCGCAGGCGCTGAGCGGCTTGACCGCTATGTCCGGACTGCCGGGCCAGCCCTCGGCGGGCTGGGGCTATTCGTACATGGACCACACCGCAGGCTACTCGGCCATGATCGCGACGCTGGCCGCCCTGCGCCATCGACAGACGACCGGCGAGGGCCAGCAAATCGACCTCTCCCAGGTCGAGGCGGGGGCCGTCCTCTGCGGCCCTGCCATCCTCGACAAGACCGTCAACGACCGCGGCTATCGCTCGCCGCACAACCCGCCCGGCAACCGGGCGGCCTGGCCCAAAGTGGCGCCGCACAACAGCTACCTCTGCGACGGCGACCCCGCTGACGCCGGGTCGTGGCTGATGATCACCTGCGAGAGCCACGACCAGTGGGCCGCGCTTTGCGCCACAGCCGGGCGCGACGAATGGGCCGTCGACGACCGCTTCGCCACGATGCCCACCCGCCTCCGCAACCAGGACGCCGTGGATGAGTTGATCGGCGAGTGGACGCGAGGGCAGAGTGCGACGGCTCTGATGGAGCGCCTGCAGGCGGCGGGCGTGCCGGCCGGCGTCGTGCAGGATCTGCCGTCGATCGTCTACCACGATCCCCAGATCCAGAGTCGCGAGTTCATCGTCACGAACTCCCACGAAGTGCTGGGCGAGCATCTGACCGACGGCACGCCGGCGAAGCTCTCTCGCACGCCCGCACAGCGACGCGCGGCGGGCCCGCGGCTGGGCGCCGACAACGAGGCGATTCTGGGCGACCTACTCGGCTACGACGACGACGCGCGTATGCAACTCCTGATCGACGGAGCGCTGGGATGAGCGGCCCGCTCGATGGAATCCGCGTCCTGGACCTGTGCGACCCCAAGGGGCAGTACATGGGACGGCTGCTGGCCTCGCATGGCGCCGACGTGATCAAAGTCGAGCCGCTCGCGGGCGATCCCGGCCGCCGCATCGGCCCCTTCGTCGACGACGTGGCGGGCGTGAACCGCTCGCTGTTCTGGTGGTACTACAACGCCGACAAGCGCTCGGTCGCGATCGACCTCTGCCAGCCGGACGGCGCGGCGCTCATCCGTCGCCTGGCCGCGAATGTGGACGTGGTCCTGGAGTCGTTCGCGCCGGGGACGCTGGCGGAGCTGGGACTCGACTACGCCAAGCTCAGCGCCGATCACCCGGAGTTGGTCATGACCAGCCTGACGCCGTTCGGGCAGGACGGTCCGCGCGCGAACTGGGCCTGGTCCGACGCCGTCGGGCTGGCACTGGCTGGACCGATGTCGCTCTGCGGCTACGACGACCTGCCCGGCACGCCACCGATCCGGCCGACTGAGCACCAGGCCTTCCACATCGGCTCGCACTTTGGCGCGGCGGGAACGCTGGTGGCGTTGTTGGAGCGAGCCGAGTCGGGCCGGGGCCAGTACGTCGATGCGTCGATTCACGAAGCCTGCGCCACGACGACCGAAGCGGGCATGCCCTACGCGCTGTTCGAGCGCCAGCCGCTGCGGCGACAGACGGGACGCCACGCCGCGGCCCGCCCCACGGAGCCCTGGAATTACCCCGCCTCGGATGGACGCGCGATCAATATCTTCGGCATGCCGCGCGGCGACGCCGACTTCCTCCAGTTGGTCGAGTGGGCCGAAGAGTCGGGCTTGGGCGGCGAGCTACGTGACCCGGAGTTGCGCGACGGTCGCAAGCGCCAACTCGGCCTGGGTCAGGACAGCGCCGAGCGGATGCTGCACGACTTGGCTGCGTTCATCGCGTCGAAGCCGTCGCAGGAGATCTACCGCGGCGGGCAGGAGCGCGGCGCGGCCTGGGGCACGCTCAACACGCCCGACGAGTTACTCGACGATCCCCACTTCCACGAGCGCGGCTTCTGGGTGGACGTGGACCACGACGAGCTGGGCCGCACGATCATGTACCCGGGCGCGCCCGCCAAACTGCTCGGCAGCGAGTGGGCGATCCGCCGCCGCGCACCCCTGCTGGGGGAGCACACAGACACGATCCTGCGCGACGAATTGGGCCTGTCACGAGACGAGCTGACCGCGCTGGCCGGGGCGGAAATCATCGCCTAAGTGCTGATCAAGCTGCTAACGCTGCGCAGTCGCCTGCAACGGGCCCGCGACATAGGCTGAGTGCTGAGGCGGGGAAGATGTCTGAACAGCAGCGGGCACGACGGCGGCGACAGCGACAACGGCGGCGACAGCGCCGTCGCGACGATGCGCCGCTGATCGAGGGCGAGGTCGTCGACGAGCAAGACGGCGAGGTCGCGGACGACGACTCGGGAGACGAGCCGGACAACCGCCGCCGCGGGGGCGATGATGGGGGCGGATCCGCCCCGCGCCCCAACACCATCTTCGGCATGCCGCGTTTCATGTTCACGATGACCGTCGGCATCTTCGCGGCGCTGCTGTTCGTGATCATCCTGCAACAGGTCTTGGGGCCCGCGACCGACGATATCGACGGCGTGCAGCGTTTCCCCGACCTGGGCCGCCGTCATCTCGCCGCCAGCGAAGTCTTCGACGACTACAACAGCAACCCGGCCACGTCCGGCCCGCAGAATATCGAGGGGGTTCCCTCCGGTATCTACGGCCCAGACGAGGAAGCCCCGTTCGATTTCATTCCGGCCAGCGCCGACCTCTTGCCCGTGCTGGAAGCGGGCGGGATCGCGATCCACTACCGCTCCGACCTCGTTCCGGAAGCGGGCCAGTTGGCGCTGCGCGATCTGTTCGCCCGCACCCTGGCGCTCAACATCGTGCTCACGGTCAATCCCACGATCGAAACACCCATCGTCGCGGCGGCCTGGGGCCATCTCTTCGCCCTGACTGAGCTTGACGACGACTTCATCGACCAACTCGAGCGCTTCATCATCGGCGAGGGTGAGGGATTCTACGAACTCTTCGTGCTGGAGACCGATCCAGTCACGCGAGACCTGGGCACGACGACCAAGCTCAGCCCGGCAACGGATGCGAGCGACGGGAATAGCGGGCGAAGGGGAGGTTGAGATGGGACGAGTGACGAGGCGACGGATGACGGGGCTGACGGTCGTTGTCCTGGCGGTGGGTGCCATCGCGGCGGCTTGTGGTGGCGGCGGGGCGAGCTTTGAGGACCCGCGGCTCCAGGAATTCGACGATGCATTCACCACGCCCGGTCAGCAACACTTCCCCGTCGGCACCGTCTTTTCGAACTATCCGACGCTGCCGCCCTACGCCGGACCGCACTGGGAGGTGCCGTCGCGCTGTGGAATCTACGAGCAGCAGCAACCGATCGAGGCCATGGTCCATTCGATGGAACACGGGGTCGTGATTTTCTACTTCCAACCCGATCTCTTCCGGGCCGACGAAGTTGCCGAGATGCAAGTCGTCGCTTCCGGGCTCCTGCGCGACGGGCTGCGCCTGATCATGACCCCCAACCGCCAGATCGATTCCGCTGTGGTGATGACGTCTTGGTCGCGCATCTTGCCGCTCAACAACTTCGAGCCGGAGACCGTCGAGGCCTTCGCGGCGGCCTTCGACAACAAGGCGCCTGAGGACTTCCCTGTCGGGCAGGCCTGCGCCGGGGAACTGCACGTGCGCTAGGGCCGCTCAGTCCGTGGGCAGGTCGCCGACGGCGCCCATGTCGTCGACCTTCCAGACGCCCTCGACCTCGACCCATTGGGTATAAATCGTGCCTTCGCCGTCGTCGGCCTTAAAGGTGATGTGGATCAGGTTGCCCCCCTGATCGGACGTCTCGAACGAGGTCGCGCCCGTGGCACCACCATCGGCGGCCGTCTGGCTCTGCATCGCCAACGCTTTGCCCATGCCGACGGGGGTGAAGACGGGCATCAGGCCCGCGATGTTGTTCGCCATGATGTCTGTCGCGAACTGATCGAGCGCTTCCTGAAAATCGACCATTTTCGAGTTCCTCGCTCCGGCTGGGTCCACGGGGCGCGCACGAGTGTATGAGGGCGCTCTGGCGTGGTCAAAATGCACGCGGCGATGCGCAGCCGGAACGCAACGCCGCAGCCATCCGGAGGAGTGCGTCCCGGAGCACAGGCGGTCCCTGCATCAGGCAGACCGGACTGTAGCGGTGGCTTAACTTGGAGCTGGTTCGCAGAGTGGGAGTGACGATGAGCGACGCAGACTTGATCATCGAGGCCGTCGGCGTTCACAAGACGTACCGCTCCGATGGCAACGAGGTGCACGCCTTACGCGGTATCGACCTGCGGGTCCAACGCGGCGAGATGGTCAGCATCATGGGCCCGTCCGGCTGCGGCAAAACGACCCTGCTCAACTGCCTCTCCGGCCTCGATGAAGTGGACGAGGGCATGATCCGGATCGAAGGCCAAGAGATCCAGACCATGTCCGACAACGCCAAGACCGAGTACCGCGCCAAACGGGTCGGCTTCGTCTTTCAGTTCTACAACCTGCTGCCCGTGCTCTCCGCCGTGGAGAACGTGGAACTCCCGCTCTTGCTGGCCGGCGTGCCGTCGACCGACGCACGCACTCGTGCCGAAGCAGTACTGGACTCGGTCCAGCTCAAGGACTGGGCCGGCCACCGCCCGGCCCAGCTCTCCGGCGGCCAGCGCCAACGGGTCACGATCGCGCGCGCTCTCGCCAACAACCCCGCCATCGTCTGGGCCGACGAGCCAACCGGCGACCTTGACAGCACCAACGCCAACGAGGTGATGGAGCTCGTCGAGCGGCTCAACCGCCAGAATCAGCAGACCTTCGTCATCGTCACGCACGATCAGGCGATCGGGGACCGCTGTCACCGCACCGTGCTCATGAGCGACGGCCTGATCGAGGGCGAAGTCGTGCATCGCGCCTTCGAGCCCCCCACGAACTCCCCGGCCAACCCCAAGGCCACGGCGGCCGGAAGCTAACGAGCGCGATCAGGCAGGAGCCACGATGGACGAGCTCTTTGGCCTCTCGATGGACTCGCTCATGCTCGGCGTGATCGTGGCGTTGGGCATCGTGGCGGTCGTGATGGCCGTCCTCGCCTGGCGCAGCCCGCTCCTGTTTCGCCTCGGCCTGCGCAACGTCCCGCGGCGCAAGGCTCAGACCGCCCTGATCGTGTTCGGCCTGATGCTGAGCACACTGATCATCTCGTCGGCCTTCACGACCGGCGACACGCTGGCCTCTTCGCTGCGCGACAGCGCCCTGCGCATCGCCGGACCGATCGACCACCTGATCCAGTACGACACCGACCCCGGCCGGAGCGTCAGCCAGAGCGAGAGCGTCGTGCCCGAGTCCGTCGTCGTCGACCTCAAGGCGGCCTTCGCCGACGACCCCCAGATCGTCGGCTTCACCCGGGCCCTGTTCGACAACGTTTCGATGTTCAACCGCGACAGCGGGCAACTGCTGCCGCTCTCCTTCCTGCTCGGTCTGGACCCGGACGAGGTCGACACGATCGGCGGCATTCCCGCCCTGGATGGCGGGCGCCTCAACCTCGACGTGCTTGGGGAGCGGGGTGTGATCCTCAACCAGACAGCGGCACGCGAGCTGGCCGCGGAGCCCGGACACATCATCGAAATCTCGGTCCGGCGCGTTCGCCAGGAGTTCGAGGTCGTCGCGATCGCGAACGACACGCTGCTGTCGGGCGAGGTCAATCCAATCGAGGCGCAAGGGGCCGTGATCCGGCTCAATGATGCCCAGGCGATCTTCGACCAGGAGGGCTTCGTCACCGGCGTCGGCGTGACGACGGTGGGCAGCGGCGGCGGAACGCTCAAGATCGCTGACGCGGTGGACCTCAAGCTGAACGACTTCTTGCAGGCGCGCGCGGCGGCCGAAGCCGACGCCGCAATACCGCTGGATCAGCGCGTCTACGCCGACTCCCAGGACCGCGCAATCTTTGACTCGGATCCGTTCAAGGCGGACGCCGTCAACGACGCCGAGACGTTTGGCTCCATCTTCACCAGCATCTTTCTGGTCATGGGCCTGTTCTCGATCGGCGCCGGCGTGCTGCTGATCTTCCTCATCTTCGTCCTGCTGGCGGAGGAGCGGAAAACCGAGATGGGCATCGCCCGCGCCATCGGTATGCGTCGCTGGCACCTGGTCGAGACCTATCTGGCGGAGGGCATGGCCTACAACGTGGGCTCCGCCATCGTGGGCGCGATCCTGGGCATCTTCGTCGCCTTCGGCATGATCGCCGTGCTCAACACACTGGGCGACGACTTCGGCTTCAGCCTGCAGCGGCATGTCGAGCCACGTAGCGTCGTCGTCGCCGCCGGTGTCGGTATCCTGCTGGTCTTCCTCACCGTGATCGTCTCGGCCTACCGCGTCAGCAGCCTCAACATCGTGGCGGCGATCCGCGACATCCCGGAAAGCCGCCTCGTTCACCCTCGCCGCTTCACGATCCGCGGCTTGCTCGCGGATCTCGCCGGCCTTGTATTGCTGGGCTTCACGCCCGTGTTCCTCATCCTCGGCGCGATCGTGGCCGTTGTTCTTGCAGCGAACCGCCGCGCCGAGCGACTCGCGTTCCCCGCTTGGGCGCGAATCGGCGCGATGGTGCTCGCGCTCGGCATTGCGCTGGGCCTCCTGATCGCGATTCTGCGATTCAAGACGCGGCTCTTCGATCGCGCTGACCTGAATACGTGGCTCCTCTTTCCGCAATTCAAGCTGATGCTGCGTGGGCAGGGACTCGCCAGCACCATGGTGGGGTTGCTCCTGCTTCTACCGACAACGTTGGTCACGGCCGGGCTCGGCACTATCGCCGTGCTGCTCCCGTGGCCCGGCAGCAAGATCCGGCGCGACGGCAGCGCCGAGTGGTTCGTCGCGCCGGCCTGGACGCTGATGCGCTGGCGGCCGGAGTGGTGGTTCAGCGTCCTTGCGCTCGGCGTCCTCTTCACGCGACTCGGGATCAACGGCGAGGTCGCCTTCCTCTACCTGCTCGGGCTCTCGCTCGTGCCGATCGGTCTGCTGCTCTTCGCTCGACGCATCGCCAAGGCGGGCCGCACCGCCCACAGCCTGATGGGTCTGGCGATCCTCGTCATCTGGCTCGCCCCCAACGACGTGCATGAGTCCATCTCCGGCTTCGACGGCGACGGCGGCTTCGAGCTCTTCTTCCTTTCCGGCGCGATGATGGTGACCGGCGGCACGGTCTTCTTCGTCTTCAACCTGGACACGCTGGCGCTGCCGCTGCGCCTGGTCGGCACCATCTTCGGCAAGCTGCGGCCCGTCGTCCTGACGGCGGCCGCCTACCCCGCTACCACCCGCTTCCGCACCGGCATGACCGTCGCCATGATCGCGATCATCATGTTCGCGCTGGTCACCTTCACCACGATCAACTCCAACTTCTCGCGCCTCTTCACGAGCGAGACCGCGTCCGGCGGCTACGCGATCCAGGCCGACGCCAACCGCAACGCGACCTTCACCGATCTCCGCGCGGCCGTGATCGAGGAAGGCCGCCCCGATCTCGCCGAGCACCTGGTCGACGTCTCTGCTCTGCAGCTCGCATCGTTCTTCGGCACGGATATCGTCGCCACGGAGACCGAGCGTTGGGACGAGCGCCGCGAACGGCGCCTGCTCGACGCCGACGGTGCGCCGATCGCGGAAGAGATCGAGATCGAACTCGCGGCGACCGCCTTCGACGAAAACGGCGATCCGATCCCGGGCGCCGCCGACGAAGCGGCCAACTTTGTCTACACCACCGTGCTCTTCACCGGCGCCAACGACGCCCTGATCGACACCAACCGCATCCTGCTGCAGACGCGTGCCACCGGCTTCGACGACGACGAAGCCGTCTGGCAGGCGCTGCGCACCCCGCTGCCCGACGGATCGCGCTACGCGATCATCTCCGCCCAGGCCGTCTCCGAGGCGGGCGGCCCCTTCGCCCCCGACGAGGACACCTTCACGCTGCCGGACACGATCGAAGAAGAGACCAAACACATGCCGGTGATCACGGCACTGGTGCGCAACCCATCAACCGAAGAGGTGCTGACCGTCCGCATTATCGGCGTGATCGACCAAGTGATCGGGATCACCGGACCCACCTTCGCCCTCGTGCCCAGCCTCGTCGTCGCCGACGACGCCTTCGCCCGGCTCTACAACGACCCCGACCTGGTACGCCACTTCGCGAAGCTGACCGACGGGTCCGACCCCTTCACAGTCGCCCAGGGCTTGGAGGCCACGCTGCGAGTCGAGACCGTCTCCATCCTGGACGAGCTGGCCGACCTGCAAGACACGCAGCGCACGATCCTGGGGTTGTTCCAGGGCTTCACGGGCCTCGGATTGCTGGCCGGGCTGGCGGCCTTGGGCGTGATCGCCGTGCGCGCCGTCGTCGAGCGCCGCCAGCAGATCGGCATGTTGCGCGCGATCGGCTTCTCGCGCGGCTTCATCCGAATCGGGATGGTCCTGGAGATGTCGTTCATCGCCTTCCTGGGCGTGAGCTTAGGCAGCGTGCTCGCCGTCGTGCTCTCCTGGCGGCTGTTCACGGAGGGCGCATTCGGCAGCACGTCGGGCGCCGGCTTCTACGTCCCGATCGGGCAGATCGTGCTCTTCGTCGTGATCGCCATGGCCGCGTCGATCATGCTGACCTACCTGCCCGCCAGACAGGCCTCCCGCATCACGATCGCCGAGGCCCTTCGCTACGAGTAGGAGGCGCTACGAGTAGGCGCTACCTCGCCGCGAACGCTTATCCTCGGCCCATGACCACACTCCCGATCGAGGCCACCCGACTGCTCTACGCCTACGACTCCGACGCGCCGCTCGACGGCCAGACGCAGGCGACCGAGGCCTCCGGCCCGCTGCGAGTGGAACGCTTCCAGTTTCAGTCGCGACACGAGCAGACCGTGCCCGGCCTGATCCTGAGCGACCCGGACAGCGACGCGCCTCGCCCGCTCGTCCTCGTCGCTCATCCCGGAACGCTCGACAAGTCCAGCGACTACGTACTCTCGCCAGCCCGGCAGTGGGTCGCCGCCGGCGCGATCTGCGCCACGATCGACCAGGCCGGCCACGGCGAGCGCGCCCAACGGCCCGTCTCGATGGAGGACTTCAGTCGTTATCCGTTCCGGCGTATGGATCACACGATCCAGACCGCCGTCGACTGGATGCGCGCGCTGGATTATCTGCTCGAGCGGCCCGATGTCGACGCGGAGCGGGTGGCCTTTGTCGGCTTCAGCATGGGCGGCATGCGTGGCGCGCCGTTCGTCGGGCTCGACGAGCGGGTCAAGAGCGCCGTCTTCTGCATCAGCGGCGCCGCCCGTAGCCTGCCCGACGATCCGGCTGAGCGGCTGGCCCAGGAAGCGACCGACCCGGCCACGTTCGCGCCCCTGATGGCTGGCGAGACACTGATCGTCGCCGGCCGCAACGACGACCTGATCACGCCGGAGTCGGCTCAACGCTTCCACGATGCGATGCCAGATCCGAAGTCGATCGAATGGCTGGACTGCGGCCATTGGGACTTCATGCCCCAGGGCGTGGAACCGATCTGGCCCTTCTTGGAATCGAAGCTCTAGGTCAGCGCGCCGGAAGCGACGAGTTCGCCGACCTCTTCCTCGCTGTAGCCCAGGATCTCCGTCGCCACCTGGAACGTGTGCTCGCCGAACAGGGGCGCGGGAGCGGTCAGCTCGCCCGGCGTCTCGCTCAGCACCACGACCGGACCGTCGTAGGCGGAGCGCCCTGTCTCGGGGTGGTCGAGGTAGGCGTAGTAGTCACGCTCGGCGAGATGCGCGTCGTGATCCAGCATGTCCTCGGCGTCGCGCACGAGGGCGGCGGGCACGCCCGCGGCTTGCAGCGTCGCTTCCAGATCGCTCGCACTTTGCGACGCCGTCCACTCGCCCAGCGCCGCATCGAGCGCGGCCTCGTCCCTGCGCCGCCCCAAGATCGTAGCGAAGCGGACGTCGTCGACGAACGACGCAGCCCCCCCACCACCCGATGCCGTGGCACACAGCGCCGACCACACCGCGTCGCCGCCAACCGCGATCGCGATCCAACGCTCACGCACCTCCGCGTTCTGCCCCGGCTCGGACGGATGGCTGCGCGCCTCGTCCCGGCAGCGATAGACCCCGTGCGGAGTCATCCAGCTCGAGCGGTTTCCGTCGCGCGTCTGGACCCGACCATTGACGCTGTAGTCGAGCAAGGCGGGCCCCAGCGTTGACGCCACCGACTCGATCTGCGCCAGCTCGATCATCTGACCCTGCCCCGTGCGCTCCCGATGTCGTAGCGCCGCCACGATCGCCACCACGGTGTGACCCGGATTGAGCGCGTAGTCGGGATAGTTCGTGCCCACCCCGAACGGTGGGTGCTCAGGGTTGCCGCTGAGATGGCTCAGCCCGCTAATCGGCGTCAGCACCGCGCCGAAGCCGAGGAAATCGCGATGCGGCCCTTCGACGCCTTGCATCGGCTGGTAGGCGGCCACGATCTGCGGGTTGATTTCGCGCAGCTTCTCGTAGCCCATGTCCCACTTGGCCAATACGCGCGGCGTGTGGTTGGTGAGGAAGACGTCGCAACGCTCCACGATCCGATACGCCACCTCCTGCGCGCGCTCGGCGTTCATGTTGAGCAGGAACGAGAGTTTGCCCGCGTTGAAGTTGTTGAAGTAGCCGGAGAGGTTGTACGAATCCGACTTGCCCGGCGGGATCGGCTGACCAATACGAAGCGAATCGATGCGCGCCTCGCTCTCGACGCGGATCACCTCCGCGCCGAAGTCAGCCAGCGTCCGGCCCGCGATCGGGCCCGCCCCGAACCAGGAGAAGTCGACGACTCGGATCCGGTCCAGCGGCCGTGGGCCCGTCATATCGCGCCTTCCGAGCTGAAGACCGCGACGTCGTCGGCCGGGATGCCCACCTCGCCGACCCAGACCTCCTGGTTGTGCTCACCGATCGTCGGCGGCGGACGTCGAAGCCTGACCGGCGTCTCGCTCAGCCGGTAGGGCGGGCCCGGGAAGTCGATCGTCTGGCCATCATGCTCGAGTTCGAAGAACCAGTCGCGCGCCTGCAGCTGGGGATTCTCAACCAGATCCTTCGGCGTCGAGACCTGGCCGAACAGCAAGCGCCGGCTCTGACCCGCTTCATACAGCGGGAGCGTCTCACGCTCCGCCATGAACTTCGCCAGCGTTTGCTCGGCGACGGGGAACAGCTTCTGCAGCTCCGCCATCTTGGCGGGGTCGGCCAACGCGGCGGCAAGGGTCTGCCAGTTGAGGGCCCGCAAGCCGTCCGCGACCTCCTCGCTCATCTCGTCGATCGCGCCTTCCTCGTCCATCCACTCCAGCAAGACCGACCACGGAGCCCCCGCCGGCGCCCCGACCATCGCGAGGAGGTAGCCGTCCTTCGTCTTGTAGGTACCCAGCCCCGGCAGGCGGGCGCTGGCACCCACCCGTTCGCGCGACGTTTTCTGGAAGTCCCACTGCGGCATCGCGGTTTCCTGCGCAATCGAGAGCGCCTCCTGCATGGAGACATCGACGCGCTGCCCCTGCCCCTGCCGCTCCTGCTGGAAGATTGCCAGTGTCGCGCCCTGCGCCGCGGCCAGCGATGCCGTGATGTAGCCCTGCTGCCCGCCCAGCATCTGCGGCGGGTCGCCCGGGTCGCCCGACAACGTCAGCACGCCCGACGAAGCCAGACCAATGATGTCGCTCGCCTTCCAGCCCGCGTGCGGTCCGCTGGCGCCGAAGCCGCGAATCGAGACGTAGATCAGGTTGGGTAGGCGCTCGCGCAGCGCCTCGTAGCCGAAGCCGCGCTCGTCGAGGTAGCCGTCGTCGAAGGACTCCAGCAGGCAGTCCGCGCCCGCTAGCAGCTTGCCGAAGAGCCAGCGCCCGTCGTGTTCGTCCAGGTTGCAGGTGACCGAGCGCTTGTTGGCGTTGAAGTACCACCAGGCGAGGCTCGTCTCGCGGCTGACGCGATCGCCGGCGAAGGGGCCGACGCCACGCGCCGCGTCTCCGCCGGGCGGCTCGACTTTGATCACGTCGGCGCCCAAATCGGCCAGCAGCTTGCCCGCGTACTGACCCATTTCCGTCGTCAGGTCCAGGATGCGGACGCCGTCGAGTGCGCCGGGGGTGTCGGCCGGAGTCACCATCGCGCAGCTACTCCCCAGGCTTGGCCGTGACGCTCGCGGGGAGTCGTCGGTCCAGGATCTCCACCGCCTCCGCGACCATCCCCTCCAACACATCGCCGGCTGGACGGATCTCGTTCAAGAGCCCGCTGATCTGCCCCGCCGCGTTCATCAAAAGATCCTGCCGGTCGGCCTGCTTGACCGACTCCATCACGTCCGCCACCAGCAAGCCCTGCAAGCCCATCGGCAATGCCCGCGTGCCCGAATCTTCCCAGGCCACGATCAGCTCGTTGGTGATGTTGCGCATCGTCTTGCCGCTGTAGAGCCGCGTGACGCGGGTGTCCTCTTCGTTGGCGGCCAGGATGCGACGCTTGCGAAAGTCGTCCAGGTTGGCCTCCAGCGTCGGGATGAAGGCCGTGCCACACCAGACGCCGATGCAGCCCATCGCCAGCGCGGCCGCTATCCCACGGCCATCGGCGATGCCGCCCGCCGCGATGACCGGCGTCGGCGAGACCGCGTCCAGCACCTGCGGCAGCAGCGCCATCGTGCCGATCCGACCGGTGTGCCCGCCCGCGTCGTGGCCCTGCGCCACGACGACGTCCGCCCCGCCGTCGGCGACGCGGCGCGCGTTCTTGACGTTGCCGACGAGCGAGAGCACCTTGCCGCCCGCTGCATGCACTTGGTCCGAGTACGGCGCGGGGTTGCCCAGACCCGTCGCCAAGACGGGCACGCCCAGCTCCGTGATCGTGTCGACCTGCTCCTGCGGCGTGAAGCGCGGCGTGCGGATGTCGGCGCGCGGTGCAACGGCCTCGGGCAACTCCAGGCCGCCCCGGATCGTGTTCATCGCGTCCTTCTGCTCGTCGGGCAGCAAATCGCGAGGGTCGGCCGGGCGGTCCATGCCCGTTGGACGGGGCGCGGTGTTGGACGGCACCAGAATGTCCACGCCGAACGGCTTGTCGGTCAGATCCTGAATCTTGCGGATCTCCTCGCCCAGCCGGTCCGGCGGGAAGCCCGCAGCACCCAGCACGCCCAGGCCTCCGGCGTTCGAGACCGCCGCGACCAGATCCGCCCCCGCCACGCCGCCCTGACCGCCGCCCACCGTGGGGCCCATGCCGGCCAGCACAATCGGATATTCGATGTTGAGCATCTCGCAGAGCACGGTGCTAAGGATGGGTCGGCTCATCGGATTGTTCCTCTGGCATGGGCGGCACCCAGCGCGAAGAGAGGCTTGGACGTGCGCCCTGGGGCGGGACTGACGAAAGGGGCCCGCGTGGATGCCGTCAGTCTCACCTCGGGCTCTATCACGGTCAATCGGGCCGCTGCCCACTCAAACCGGTCGGTGTGCCGAGTGGTCACTCGCGCGCAGCGCGGCTTGATAAGATCACGCCATGCGTTTGAAGAGAAGGCTTCTGCTCAGCGTCGGCGGCCTCATGCTGGGCCTGATCTTCCTCATCCTGATCAACAGCTCGCTGGGCTCGGATCGCGATGAAACCTTCACCGACCTACACCGCCCCGAGATCGTGGGCGAGTCGGCCTCGGAACGGCCCTAGCGACCCCCTGCGCGCAGCCACGGAGAAAAACTGATGCCCACCCGCCCCAAGGCCAGCTTGCTGGAAGAGTCGCAGGACTGGATCGCCGAAATGCTGTCCGAGGACGGCATCCTGGTCACCGGAGCCTTCGTGGAACTCGTGCAGAACTTCGAATGGGACGCCCTGGAGGCGGACCAAATCGGCCCCGACGATCGCGCAGGCATGGTCCAGCACATCATCGACCGCTGCGGCGCCGAGAACATCCAGGTCGGCCCCATGCCCTCGACGCTCTCCACCGACGGCAGCGACATTCAGCCCAAGCCCGTCCCGCCCCAGATCGTCGAGCAGGTCCTCTCCTGGGAAGACGAGTTCCTCGGCCTGGCGGGCATCTCTCGCCGCGACCCGGCGTAGCGGCGTGCCGCGCGTCACCATCGAGCCGTCCGGCATCGAGGTGGAGGTCGCCGAAGGCGACACCCTGATGCAGTCGGCGCGCGACCAGGGCCTCTACTGGCCCACCGCCTGCGACATGCAGTGTCGCTGCGCCACCTGCTTCATTCTGGTCATCGAAGGCGCCGACAACCTCTCGCCGATGGGCCGCGCGGAAGAAGAGGCGCTGCTCAATCAGCGCGGCAGGAAGGCGCTCGACGAGCCAGTGCGACTGGCCTGCCAGACGCAGGTCCTGGGCGACGTGCGCTGCAAGAAGATCGGCGTACGCGCCGAGTAGTTCCGCCCGCTATCGACGCCACCTCGCCAATGGGCGGCTGATGTATAGACATGTCCGATATACTCACGCCATGGAAATCGGCCGTCTGGAAGCCTTCGTTCAGGTCGCCACGCTGCTTTCGTTCTCGAAGGCGGCGGAGGCGCTCTACCTCACCCAGCCGACGGTCACCGCCCGCATCCAGGCGTTGGAGCGGGAGCTGGGCGAGCCGCTCTTCGAGCGCATGGGGCGCACGATCCGGCTAACCGACGCGGGCGATTCCTTCATGCCTCATGCTCAACGCGCGCTGCAGGCCGTCAAAGAGGGCCGCGACGCGATTCTGACCCTGCGCAACGTCGACCGCGGCACGCTCTCGATCGGCACCGCCCCGACGATCGGCACTTACGTCCTGCCCGAGCTGCTGGAGCGCTTCGGCCACGACCACCCTGGCGTGGAAGTCTCGATTCGCACGGGCCGCTCCGAAGAGGTGATGTCGATGGTGCTGGCCGACGAGGTGCAAGTCGGCTTCGAGCGGTTCCTCACTCACCCCGAGATCGAGACGGTCACGCTCTACGAGGACCAGATCTACCTCATGGCGAGCCCGCGACACAGCTTCGCCCGACGCAGCCATGTGGCACTCTCCGACGTGGCGCGAGACTCCGTCATCTTCTTCGACGAGGGCTCGTCCTATCACGCCCTCAGCATCGGAATCTTTCGCGACACCGGCGTCGCGCCGCGCCGCACGCTGGACGTCGACAACCTGGAGATGGCCAAGCATCTCGTCATGCGCGGGCTGGGGCTCGCCTTCCTGCCGCGTGTGGCGGTGGAGCGCGAGCTCTCGAAGGGCTCGATCGTGGAGATCAAGATCGCCGATTCGCAACCGATCAGCCGCCAGATCGCGACGATTTACCGCCGCCAACGCCTCCAGAGCCGGGCGATGCTGGCGCTCTTGGAGATGCTCAAGGAGATCTACGCCTTCGAGTATCCCAACGTCGACCGACTCGCGGCGGGCTCGTCGTAGACTCCGATCTCAATCCGACTGGCCGAAGGAGTACCCCATGGCCCAAGACGTCAGGCTGTTCTGCAAGAAGGGTTGAAACACCTGTGGGCGGGCCAGGGACTGGCTCACGGATCACGGTGCCGCCTTCGAGGAACGGGAGTTCTTCAAAGACCCGCTCAGCGCGAAGGAACTGGACGCGCTGATCGGAAAGCGCGGCGTCGGGGAGTTCTTCTCCCGGCGCAGCCCCAGCGTGAAAAAGATGGGCCTCAACATCGACTCATTGAGCGACGCGGCCATGAAGCGCTTGATGCGCGAAGAGCCGCGCCTGATGCGGCGGCCCGTGCTGAAGGTGGGCCGCAAGATGCTGATCGGCTTCGACGCCGAGGCCTGGGACGACGCGCTCGGTTAGCACACCCGCTCAGGGCAAGCCAAAACTCGCCACGATCCGTGTCGCCGCCTGCTCCGGGCTGAGCGTCTCCGTGTCGATCAGAACGTGGTCGCGCGTCGAAAACTCGCCCGGTTTCGAGTTGAGACGGTGTTGCTCGTCGATCTCAGCGAACAGGCCGTCGTCGGGCACGAGCCGCTTGTTGGCCAGGCGGTCGGGCAGGCGGTTGCGTTCCTTACGCAGCGCGAACGGCGCCGCCAGCTCCACGAGATAGACGGCCCGGCCAAAGGCGGCGGCGGCTTCGTCGTAATCAGCGACCATGGCGGCGTCTTCGTCGTCATCGAGCGACCAGGCCATGGTCAGGATCAGGCCCACGCCCTCTCGCGCCGTCTCCTCGACGACGCGCTGGCGGAACTCGACCACGAGAGTACGAAACGCGTCCGTGCCAAAATCAAAGATGCCGCCCACGAGATCCACGGTCATGTGGTTGTGCAGCAACTTGTAGCCGGTCTGCTCGGCCAGAACGCGGCCCACGGTCGCCTTGCCGACCGCCGGTGGTCCGAAGATGATCACTAGGCTCATCGCGACTTTTTTCCGGACGCCTTCTTCGCGCTCGTCTTCGTGGCGCTGCGCTTCTTGGCTGCCTTCTTGGCAGGCGCCCTCTTTGTGGTCTTCGTAGCGACCGGCTTCGCCGCTGTTTTGGCGGTCTTCTTCGCCGTCTTCTTGGCGGCAGGCTTCTTGGCCGCGGGCGCCCGGCGGGACTTGCCCTCCTCCGGGGGCGGCGCCTTCGGAATGCGAGGCAGCCGATCCCCATCACGCAGCGCGCACAGAATCTTCAGATTCAGCTGGTCCGCACCGCCGCCCTCGAAGCCGGGCACCTCCAGCATCCAGGCGGTCTCCGCGAACGCCGGGTGGGCGATCACTTGGCGAAAGCCATCGACGCCGATGCTGCCCCAGCCGATGTTCTCGTGCCGGTCGCGGCCCGAGCCCAGCGGCGTCTTGGAGTCGTTGGCGTGCACCGCCACGAGCCGGTCGAGACCGATCTCCTTCTCGAACTCGGTCATCGCCAGTTCAAGGCCTTCACGATCGGCCAGGTCGTAGCCCGCGCTGAAGGCGTGGCAGGTGTCCAGGCAGACCCGCATCCGCTCACTGCCGACCGCGTCGATCAGCCGCCCAATTTCGACAAAGCTCGAACCGACGCTGTTCCCGGTCCCGGCGTTGTTCTCGATGCAAAGCGCGATGTCGTCCGGCGAGTCGTCCAGCACACGGCGCATCGCCCCCGCCATCTGCGACAGGTAGTGATCGAAGCCCAGACCCTTGTGGCTACCGACGTGGAAGATCACCCCGGCCACGCCAAGCGCGGAGCCGAGCCGCATGTCGGCCGTCAGCGTGTCGATGCCCTTCTGAAGATGTTCCGGATCGGCCGTCGCCAGGTTGGTCAGATAGACGCCGTGGATGAAATTGGGGCCGATCCCGTGCTCGGCGGCCTTCTCGCGGAAGGCGGCGATGTCCGACTCCGGGTGCGTCTTGCGACGCCAGGTCTGCGGCGCGCCGCCGAAGATCTGGACCATCTCCGCGCCGAGCTCAACGGCGTGGTCGATCGCAATGTCGATGTGCCCCGCGCTGGAGACGTGTGCGCCGATCACCGGACCAGGCATCGGTTGCTCCTGTCTGGCGCGCACGTACCCGCGGCCGCGGTCGGTTCACGCCTAGCGATTGGGGGGATTATCAGTCGCGCAGGTCGCGCCAGTCCAGGTATTTGCGCACCGCCGAGGCGCAGGCCTCCACGCTGGGATAGACGGCCACCCCGCCAGAGCCCAGGTCCTGCTGCATACGCAGACCGGCCTCCATCGACTGCACCGAGCCGGGCGGGCGCATGACGACGGCCAGCGGCTTCGACAAGGACTGGCGGGCTTTGAGGATGTTGTCGCGCATCTTCTCTTCGAAGCTGCTGGCCTGGTCCTTGCCGCCGCGCGAGGGGCCACCGTCGAGGCCGAAGTGCAGCAGGATCCAGTCGATGTTGGGATCGGCGCTGATCGTGTTCAAGCTCTCCTCGAAACGCTCGCCATCCCAACCGATGTTGGAGTCGACCGGGTTGCGCACCGACGTGCCGGCCACCGGGGTGTGCTCACCCAGCGCGCGCTGGGTCTCGTCGCTCAGCCAGGGCACGGGAATCCCGACTCGATCACAGGCGTCAGCGGCCAGCACCGACGTACCACCACCACCACCGACGACGGCCGCGCGCGGCGCGGTCAGGTCGGACAGGTTCTGCACCGTCAGGGCCACGTCCAGCAGCTCGTCGACGTCCTTCACGTGGATGAAGTTGGCCTGCCGCCGCACGGCGTCCCAGATCTGGGCCGACCCGGCCAAGCTGCCGGTATGGCTGGACGCGGCGCGGCTGCCGGCCTCGGTCGTGCCGCCCTTGAGGATGATCAGCGGCTTGCGGGCCGAGAGACGCTTGGCCGATTGCAGGAAGCGCGGCCCGTCCTTGACCCCCTCGATGTAGGAGACCACCAGGTCGGTCTCGTCACTGTCGGCCAGATAGTCGAAGTAGTCGGCTGCGTTGAGGTCGCTGGCGTTTCCGAAGGAGACGCCGTATGAGAAGCGCAGCGCACGCTGCTCGCCGATCCGCACAATCTCGCTGGCATGCATCCCGCTCTGGGAGGCCAGCCCCACACGACCTACCTCGGTCGACGACTCCGGCATCCACGAGACGCCACCGATCGGGGTATGCACTCCCATGCAATTGGGACCGATCAGGCGGATCCCCGCCTCCGACAGGCGGGACAGCATCGCCACTTCGAGTTCGGCCCGCTCGCCGTCGCCGGTCTCCCCGAAGCCGGCCGTAAACGAGTGGATGACCTTGACGCCCTTCGCGATCGCGTCGTCGATCAGGCCCAGAATCGCGGCTGCGGGAACGGCGGAGATGACGTAGTCGACATCGCCCGGCACGTCGGCCAGGCGTTGATAGATCGGCGAACCGTCGGGCATTTCACCGCCCTTGGGATTAATCGCGTAAACCTGCTCCACCCGCCCCATCTGCTTGGCGGCCTGGTAGAACATCATCCCGCCGCCCCAACCACGCTTGCCGGGCGAGACGCCGGCCACCGCCAGCGAGCGCGGGTGGAAGGCGACGTCGAGCGCCGACGCGGTCGCAGGGTCGCTGACAGGCATACACGCTCCTTCTCGAACAGCGAGCCTATCAGCGGCTCCGACTAGCCTCGAATCGCGGCCTGTCGCCTAGCTGTCGTGGGCGCGTCGCCGCTACCGTCCAGCAATGAGCGTGGACGAGACACCGATCGCGATCCCTACCCCCGGCGGGCCGACGCAGGCCATCTGGCAGCCCGCGCACGAGCCATCGCGCGCTGCACTGCTCTGCGTAGGCGGATTCGACGGAGGCTTCGCCGGACCGGCCAACGGGATCTACGCCGATCTCGGCGCGGCGCTGCCCCAGCGCGGGATCGACGTGCTGCGACTCGACTTCCGGGTCAAGCGCTCGCCCGGCCCGATCGACGAAGGCACAATCGATGTCGTCGCCGGGGTCGACTGGCTGAGCGGCGAGGGAGCGGGGCGCGTGATCCTGGTCGGGCACTCCTACGGCGGCGCGATCGTCCTGCGGGCGGGGCTGCGTCGCAAAGAGTCCGTCTGCGGAGTCGCGGCACTCTCCACGCAGACCGCTGGGATCGAGCAAGTCGCCGAACTCGCTCCAATCCCGTTGCTGCTCGTGCACGGGCTCGACGATACCCGCCTGCCGCCCCGGCTCTCCCAGTTCGTCTACCAGGAGGCCGCGGAACCGAAGTCGCTGCACCTGCTTGAGGGAGCAACGCATTCGCTGCGTCAGAAACGCGACAAACTCTGGTCGATCCTGACCGACTGGATCGAGGCGACGCTCACCGCAGCAGCGGACAACGGGGCCAACTAGTCGCGTCCGAGCGTGCGCGCGATCTGGCGCACGTGAAACAGTTGGTGGTCGGCGGCGGTCAGCACCATGGTGCGGAAGGAAATGTCGACCAACTCTTCGGCGACCTCCACGTTGGCCGGCTCGCGCAACTGCGACGGAGCCAGCCCCTGCAGCAACCGCAGCGTGTCTTCGCGCACGGCATTGAGCGCCCAGCGCAACTCGTTCAGATCCGCGTTCGCTTCCGTGTCGGGCAGTGTCACTCCGCCGATGGCGGGGGTCTCACCGTCCGGATCCACGGCCCGGCGCAGTTCCAGCAACTGCGGCTGCGTCCAGCGCTCGGCGTGGATCACGTGCAGCAAGATCTCGCGCACCGACCATTCATCCGGTGCCGATCGGGTGTCGAGCTCTTCCGTGGCGACCGTCGCCAGCAGGCTGTTCAGCTCCGCCAGGTTTTCCCGTAGCACGACAGCGATCGCGTCGGGCCGGTTGGCGGCGCTGCTAGCGGGCGAGTCAGACATCGTGCGTCATTCCCTGCGCGAGAGGTTGCGGGGATCGAAGTCTCAAGTACGCTGCCGGGGCGGTCAAACGGAGGCTGCATGGCCGTCATTCGCTCGATCCCTAGTCGCCTGGACCAACTCGCGCTCGAGCCGTCGATCGGGCAAGCCGATCGCGCCGGCCTGCGCCGGGGCGCGGATCTGTTCGACGCGGGCGAGTTCTGGGAAGCGCATGAGGCGTGGGAAGAGGTCTGGCAGCGCGAGCCGCGCCCGATCCGCTCCTTCTATCAGGGCCTGATCCAGATCACCGCCGCCTACCACCATTGGGCCGTCAAGCACCGGCCGCGGGGCGTGCAGCTGGGCATCGAGAAGGGGATAGAAAAGCTGACCTGGTACCTGCCCGGCTACCTCGATGTCGATGCCGCGGCCATGATCGCCGACGCGGAGCGCATGGCCGCCTTGGCCGACGGCAAGGACGCGCAGTGGCTGGCGCAGTACCCGCGTACCGACTTCCCTCACTTCCGCTGGCAGAACGGTCGATCGCAGGGCATTCCCGAGCGGGAGGCCGACGGTGCCTGACCCGCCGCTGCGAGTAAAGCGACTGCGGCCCTCCGCTCGTCTACCCGAGCGCGCCACCCCGGATTCGTCCGGCCTCGATCTGTACGCCGACCTCGAGGCCGAGGGCGGCGCCGCGCAGCTCGGGCTCCAGCCCCAACTGATCCCCACCGGGATCGCCATCGCGGTGCCACGCGGCTACGAGGTGCAGGTGCGGCCACGTTCCGGCCTCTCCCGACGTGGGGTCGTCGTCGCCTTCGGCACCGTCGACGCCGACTATCGCGGGGAGGTCTTCGTCAACATGTCGGCGCCGGGCGCACAAGGCGCTCACTTCGCGATCACGCACGGCGACCGCATCGCGCAGTTGGTCGTCGCACCGGTGACGTTGAGCGCTGTAGAGGAAGTCGCCGAGCTGGACGACACGACGCGCGGCGAGGGCGGCTTCGGATCGACGGGGACCCGCTAGTGGAGGTCCTGCTGGTCGCCGTGGGCGGAGCCGCCGGAGCGCTCGCGCGCTATGGCGTGTCCAAGGGCGTGCAGTCCTGGACCAGTGGCTCCTTCCCGCTCGGGATCTTCGTCGTCAACCTGAGCGGGGCTTTCCTGTTGGGGCTCGTCTTCACTTATCTACTGGAGCGCAGCTCCGTCTCCAACGAAGTGCGCACCATGCTCACGGTTGGCGTCTTGGGCGCCTACACGACGTTCTCGACCTTCAGCCTGGACACGCTGCACCTGATCCAGAACGACAACTGGACTCTGGCCGTGCTCAACGTGCTCGCCAGCGTCGCCGGGGCGCTACTGGCGGTCTGGGCGGGCCAGCAGCTCGCCCGGATCTAACGTCTGCCATCTGGCCCCGGTATCCGGCCCGGGCGTCTGGGCGGACCGTCGCGGGAACCTGAACCACCGGGCCTGCGTCTTACTGCCTGGAAGCCGATTCTTCTGCGCCCATCCTCGCGCAACGCGTTAGAGTGATTCTTAGGTGGCAGGGTCGGCTGCGGAGTGCTGAGATGCGGACCCGACTGCTGCATTTGCTCATTGTGATCACGTTCGCGTCGCTGGCCGCCGCGGCCTGCGGGCTGGTCGGCGGTGACGACGAGCCCCGCCAGGAGTTCGTCGCCGAGGATGCGGCCGCGGATGATACCCTCCCCGACACTGCGGCCCCCGCAACACAGGATGCCGCCGACAACACCCCGGCCGCTGATGACGCCACCGTCGCCGATGTCGGCGCGCCCGAGCCGGAACCGGCCGTCGCGTCGTACGTCGTGCAGGACGGCGACACGCTCGGTCAGATCGCCTTCGATTTCGACACCACTGTCGACGTGCTCGTGGCGCTGAACAATCTGCCCAACGCCAACTCGCTGCGGATCGGGCAAGAACTTCGCCTGCCGGGAAGCACGGAGGAGACCGACGCCACCGTGACCGAGCTCGTCGAGGACGACGAACAGGCCGCTGACGACACCACCGATCCTCCCGCGGAGGCGGATCCGGCCGCCGACGATCCGGTGACGGACGATGAGCCCGTTGCCAGCACGCCCGCAGCTCCGGCCGTCACCGGGCTCAACCCCGCGGGAATCCCCCAGCCCGGCCCCGATGTCACGTCTGAGGACATCCCCCAGCGGCCGGGCGACTTCGACAGCTTCGCCGTCACCGCCCTGCCTTGGCTGCAAGGGCGCGCCGGCGTCGATGAAATCCTGCCGATCTTCTTCGAGTGGGGCATGCCGTCCGTCTTCGAGGGCGACCGGCTCAACCTGATCGACACGGACCTCGACGGACTGGCCAGCGTCGTCATCGTCTGGACGAACCCGTTCGGCACGTTGCCCTGGACCGAGAGCACCCTGGCCGTCTACGACCCAATCCCGGAGCTCCCGGGCCGATACCGGCTCGCCTACGACCACCGTCTCGTGCGCGGTGAAGTGCCGGGCAACGTGGCCGTGCTTCAGGTGATCGACATGACCGGCGACGGACGTCGCGACATCACCTTCATGGAGTCCACTTGCGGCGCTAGCACGTGCACAACTTCCTTCCATTTGCTCGTGCGGGACGGCAGCGGCTACCGCGACGCCGTTCTCGCCCCGATCGACATCCCCACCGCGCACTCGATCGACGTCGTGACCGACGCGACCGGTGACGGGCTGCCGGATCTGACCGTCGCTGGTGGCACCTTCGGCTCCGTGGGCGCAGAGCCGCAGCGGGAGTTCCGTTGGATCTTCAGCGGCAGGGGCGGCGTCGTGCAGCAGGTCTCGCGCGTCGGACTCGGAACCGACTGGTTGGTCTGGGCCCTGCTCGACGCAAACGACTCGTTCGACCAACAGGATTGGGCGCAAGCCATCACGCGTTACAACGTCGTCCTGGGTGATAACAACCTCGCCGAGTTCGCCCCCTTCGCGGGGGAGGCCGATGAGCTCCGAGCCTTCGCCAACCTGCGCAAGTCACTGGCCCTGGGGGTCAGCGGGGACAGCGTGGGCGCGCAGGCGGCGGCGCAGGCGCTGAGCGGCGGCGATGGGCTCGTGGCCGAGTTGGGCGGCGCCTACCTGACCGGCCTCGCCGGCGGGGACGCGGCCGCTGGCTGCCAGGCCTTCAACAATGCGCTGGCCACACGCAGTGCGGAATGGGATTCGTTCTGGTCCAACTACGGCTACGGCGTACCCCAGGTGACCGCCCAGCAGCTCTGTCCTTTCTAGGGATCCTGTCCGTCCGCCCCCCGCGATCCACTTGTGGCCGCTGCAACGCCGCTTGTTGAACGGCCTCTGAGCCGCGACTAGGTTGACTGAGAGCCACCAGCAACGCTCGCGGACGGGTCCTACATGTCCCTCTTCGCGACGACGAACGCCCGCTTCGCCGCCCGTCTTCGCCCCTTCGCGGGCGTATCGCTGCCACCGGGCGTTACGCCGATCACGCTCGCAATCGCGGTCGGCATCTTCGCCGGCTTCAGCTCGATCGCGTTGAAGGAGCTCGTCGACGGGTTCGAGGACCTCTTCTTCGGCGACCTCGGATCGGCCCTCACCGACGCCGCCGGGGGTTGGGCGATCCTCCTCGTGCCGGTCATCGTGGTCGCCCCGGTCATCTGGCTGATCACGCGCTACGCGCCCGAGACGCGGGGCCACGGCGTGCCGGAGGTGATGCGCTCCGTTGAGACCCAGGGCGGCCGCGTTCCCCTGCGCACCCCGATCGTCAAGGGCATCGCGTCGGCGCTGACGATCGGCGGCAGCGGCTCCGTCGGTCGCGAGGGGCCGATCGTGCAGGTGGTGGCCGGCTTCGCCTCGGCGCTTGGTCGGATCACGCGGCAGCCGCAGGACGTCGTCGTGCTGATGGTGGCGGGCGGTGCGGCGGGGGGCATTGCCGCGACGTTCAACGCCCCCATCGCGGGCGTCTTCTTCGCACTCGAGGTCATATTGCGCCACTTCAATGTGCGCAACTTCACGCTGGTCGTCGTCTCCGCCGTGACCGCGAACATGATCGCGATCGGGGTGTTGGGCGACGAGCCGGGCATCGCCATCCCCCAGGTCTATGAACTGGAATCGGCAATCGAGATCGGGCTCTACGCGCTGCTCGGGTTGGCGGCGGCTTTCGTGGGCATCTTCTGGGTGCGCATCCTTTATCTGGTCGAAGACATCTTCGAGCTGCTGCCGACCTCCAGCTACACCAAGCCGATCATCCCCATGTTCGCGCTGGGCGCGCTCGGCTTCTGGCACGAGGAGCTGTTCGGCACCGGTTTCGGCGCGATCGAGGCCGCGACCGCGGGCGAGATCGCG
>Ga0310121_10000275_pt1 | contig 56276 bp, 45 predicted proteins | sample CB27_Tmax_986_MG_FD_203504 | JGI IMG/M metagenome (GOLD analysis project Ga0310121, IMG submission 203504) | Marine microbial communities from Western Arctic Ocean, Canada - CB27_Tmax_986 | ecosystem: Environmental > Aquatic > Marine > Oceanic | place: Canada: Western Arctic Ocean | collected... | reverse complement strand
TCGGGTTCTTCCGGAGGAATCCCACCGCCGACATGACGAACCCGGTCATGCAGTAGGCGCACTGGAAGCCCTGCTCCTCGACCACGCCCTGCTGAACCGGATGGAGCGTACCGTCGGGTGCCGCCAGACCCTCGATCGTCCGGATCTCGCGCGACCTGACGGTGTGGGTCAGCACCGAGCATGAATAACGCGGCACGTCATCCACGAGCACCGTGCAGGCACCACACTCCGCACGGTCGCAACCCAGCTTGGTGCCGGTGAGCCCCAGCTTGTAGCGGAGAGTCGTGGACAGGGTCTCGTGCGGGGCCACATCGACCCGCCGGGTCTGGCCGTTGACGTTGAGCGTCAAGAGCCGCTCAACGCCGCTCATGCGAGCGGCCCCACCCGTCAAGAGCGGGCTGTTGCGGAAGAGGTAGGCCGTGGAGGAGACCGCCACGCCTCCGGCGATTACACCCTTGATGAAGGTGCGCCGGGTGAAGTCGGTCGGTCCGCTACGGCCGGTTTGAGTGTCGTCACTGGGCATATCGCCTCTCCTCCACATCGCGAGAATGGCGAGGACGGGGTCGGCTAAGATCCCGTCGATCGGGGCCACAATAACGCCCGGCTCGGGCGTACGACACCCCCGCCGACCTAGGGAGTTGACAGCGCTCCGCAATTCATACAGACTGGTCGGTATGTTAACTCAAGAGACCATCGCACCGCCCGCAACGGGGCGCACGCGTGACCCTGAGGGCACGCGTGCGCTCCTCGTGGAGAACGCCTTCCGCGAGATCCACGCCCACGGCTACGCCGGAGCGAGCCTCGACAGAATCCTGGCCAGCTCAGGTGTCACCAAGGGTGCTCTGTATCACCACTTCAAGAGCAAGGCCGACTTGCTGCACGCGGTCATGGACGAGGCGGTGCGGCCGATCTGTGTGGACCCGTGGTTGAGGTTCTTGAGTGAGTCCGACGATCCGATCCACACGCTGGCCGAGTCGACGCGGACCATTATGGCGGAGGCCACGCCCGAACAGCTGCACCACGGGTGCCCGTTGAACAACCTTACGCAGGAGCTCGCGGGTGTCGATGAAGGCTTCAGAAAGCATCTCGACCGCATTGCGGAGGAGTGGAGGGCTGGCATTCGGGCCGCGTTCGAACGCGGCCAGGAGGCCGGAAACGTCCGCAAGGACGTGAATACAGCAGCCGTGGCGAGCCTGGTGTTCGCCACCTTTCAGGGTCTCATCGGTTCGGTGAAGACCTCGCACGATCTGGCTGCAGTCATGGCAGGACTCTCGATCTTCTTGGACCTTTTGGAAGGGCTAAGACCCTAGGACGCGCCTACGAGTTGGTTGTGGGCGTTTTTATTAGCTCTTAACATACCGACCGGTCGGTTTCTAATGAGGAGGCGAACAGAATGAGTGAGACGATGATAGATCCCGCTCCCGGACGCACCGAGCGTTACTCGCGCTGGGTAATCCGTAACAGGTGGTGGGTCGTGTTGAGTGCCCTGCTGGTCACGATGGCCTCGGAAGCCGGCTTGCTGAAGCTTGGGCTGGGGAACGACTACCGCGTCTTCTTCAGTGAAGACAACCCCGATCTGAACGCCTTCGAGGCCGTCGAGAACATTTACACGAAGAACGACAACGTGTTGTTCATCGTGAAGCCCAGGGAGGGCGAGGTGTTCACCGCGGCGAATCTTGAGGTGATCCGGTCCCTCACCGAGGACGCCTGGCAGCCGCCTGCTCCAACCTTTAGCCCGATGCCACCGGATACCGGCATCACGGGCACTATGGGGACGCCGCCACCCGGCTATACTGGCCCGAGGTTTGCAGAACAGGCTCCCGGCTCGCTAGAGACTTCGCTGCTGAAGGTAGGAGATTCGACTCCTTCTGCTCCAACCTTTAGCCCGATGCCACCGGATACCGGCATCACGGGCACTATGGGGACGCCGCCACCCGGCTATACTGGCCCGAGGTTTGCAGAACAGGCTCCCGGCTCGCTAGAGACTTCGCTGCTGAAGGTAGGAGATTCGACTCCTTTGAAGTGAACGTGGACGATATCATCGCCCCCCTCCCCCCCCCCGGTGGGGTGTCGGGAAAAGGGGACTACCACGAGTTCATCGTGGACATCAGCTGAGGAGCGCCCGAATCCGGCGCAGTAAAGCTAAGGGCGGCGCAAGCCGAAAGGGTCGAAGAGCCCAGGCTTGCTGGGCCAGCTCTTCAGGAAGGAGTAGCCCCAGGCGCAACCGACCAATGGGTGGACGCAACCCGAAGCGCCTGGGAGAGCGTACCGTCACGGCACGTAGCTGATAGCTACGGAAAACAAAAACAACAGCACACGTTCAGCCTTGAAGTTCTCGCGAGCGGGGGACACCGGCCGCTGGAAGCAGGCTCCACGGTTAGGAGGAAGGGGCGAAGTTTACCGCCGGGGCATTGAGCGACTAGGGTGGGATGATGAGGCGCTCAGGGAAGGGGTTCGCTCTGAAAAGCACGCCCGTGGCGATCTGGCGAGAGAGGCACGAGCCGAACGCCGCTCGGCCGCGGAGCGAGGAGAAGGCACAACCCTGGGCATCGGCCTCGGAGGAACTCCACCCGAGATGCTGGCGGCGACGGGGCGGGCGGCCGGCAAGGCCGCTGTTGGTGGGCTGCGATCACGAAAACCGACGAATACACGTACTTCCGGATGGTCTCGGGCTACTGGGAGATGGCGTCGTCATTCGTGGTGCACGGAGCGATCGACCCGGAGATGTTCCGGGCGGTGAGCGGCGAGATGCTCGTGGCGTACTGCAAAGTCGAGCATATGATCGACGAGCTCCGCGAATGCGCGGGTCAGCCGGGCCTCTTCCAGTACGTGCAGGAGGTCGTGGATGACTGGTCGGGGGCCAAGGAAGGCATGGCTGGTATGCGCGAGTACTTTCTCGGGCGCGGCTGCGGCGGCTGGTGGGTTACGCGGAGCCTGTGAGACTTCAGAATGGCGGCCCGTTCGTTGCGTGCGAAACGGAAGCCCCGCTCAAGGTTACGGCCTTGAGCGGGGCTTCCTCGTTATCCGCGCGCGCGCGGGTCCTCCTACCTAGTCCCCCGTGCCCCTGGTGACGAGCTTCTGGACACGCCAGTTGATGAGCTCGGCCACCCAGATCTCGTCCTCGGACGGGCACGCGATGCCATGGATCCAGCCGAACTCGCCGAGGTTGCGGCCGGGCTGCCCGTAGACGCCCAGCACCTTGCCCTCCAGCGATACCTTGTAGATACGGCTCGGGTACAGATCGCCAATGAAGAGCACGGGATCGGGCCCCGGCGTCATGCACAGGGCGTCGGGAGCTCCCGGTGCCAGGGCGCCCCTCGTCCCGTTCGGATTCATACCCCCGTAAACGACTCTGCCCCGGGTCACGTCCACCGGCACGTCGACTATGAATTCGCGTATGTAGTTGCCGTCCGGATCGAACACTTGAATGCGGCGGTTACCACGATCGGCCACGTAGATCTCGTCGGCGGGTGAGACCGCGATCCCGTGCGGCGTGTCGAACTGACCCGGACCGCTGCCTAGGGACCCCCAGCTGGTCACCCATTCGCCTTTAGCGTTGACTTTGCCGACCCTTGAGTTGATGTAGCCGTCGCTGAAGTACGAATTCCCCTGCGAGTCCCACGCGACGTCGGTGGGCTGGTTGAAGCTGTTGTCCTGATGCACCGGTATCGGCCAACGCGGGTTGTTATTCTCGGGAACTTCCACGTCCACGCCGGCGCGGTCGAGCAGCCTGGCCATCACGGTCTGGTAGTCCGGCGGCACGATCAAGTGCGAGGCCTCGCCCTTGCGGCCGAAGACCCAATCCACGTGACCCTCGGGCCTGAATCTGAGGATCATGTTCGATCCCTTGTCGACGACCCAGATGTTGTCTTGGGGATCGACGCGAACGGCATGTGCGTAGGACCACGCATTCAGGTTCTTGCCGATCTCGCGAACGAAGTTGCCGTTGGCGTCGAACTCGAGGAGCTGTGAGGCGGTGGCCATGTAGGACGGACCGACCGAGTTGCCGCGCGAGAACACGAAGACGTGCCCATTCGAATTGACCGCGACGCCGGCGATCTCACCGAAGTGGATGTCGTTGGGCAGTTTCAGCGGATCGGGCACCGATTCAAACGGAAGCTCCGGAACGTTCTGCCCGAACGCCGGAGTCATCGTCAGGCCGAGCATTACGGCCGCAAGCAGAACACGTTTCACCAAAAATCTCCCTGGGAATTCGCCGATGACGCCCGCTCGACGGGCGTCGGGGCGAAAATCGTATCCGCCGTTCACACGGCCAGCAAGGGAAGCTAGCCTCTCTGCCGAATTTTGCCGCCGTCAGCCGAGACCATGAGTCTCACTAGTGCTTCTGTGGCGGCTGGCTCCAGACCCTCCGTGTGACCCTTGTCGATGCGAACCACATCGGCCACCAGCCGCCCCAGGCCCGGATCGATCACCAGCGTCGCACGCTCGCCGACGATGATGCCGACGTTGGGTACGCCTCCGACGTTGCCGTCCGGGATGGCGTAGGGACCATGGCCCCTTCCGGGACCAGCGGATCCGTAGCGGGACCGCGCTGCGCAGCCGCGGTCGAGGGGACTAGGAACAAGGCTAGGAACAGAACTTGGTGCTTGCGTATGACGGGCCCTCCTCAGTCCGGCAGGCTGAACACGTAAAGGGCGTTCCCACTACTCGGGTGCGTGATCTCGTTCGACACGAGTCTCGGGACATTGCGTGGGCTCGATCCTCCGAGTGCCGCGGTCACTCCGATATACTGCTTTCCGTCGATCGCGAACGAGATCGGGTGTCCCTGGACGGAAGTACCGAGACGGGTCTCCCAAAGGATGTCGCCCGTCCTGACGTCGAAGGCTCGGAACCGGCGGTCCAGATCACCGGCGAAAACGATGTCGCCTGCCGTGGACAGTGTACCTGTCATGAACGTCGCCCGTTGCTCGTAGCTCCACACTTCCTCCAGTGTGCTCACATCGTACGCACCGAGCTTTCCGAGGTTGCCGTCCGAGCCTGGCATCTCGAAGAAGAGGCGGGCCGCGCCCGTGCCTCCACTTCCTGGTTCGAGCTCGATCTGGCGCGCCTGGTTCTCCAGGCAGGTCTGGCTCAGGGGTGCGATCAGAACCCCGGTGGGCTCGTGATAGCTCATGGAGTGCCAGTCCTTGCCCCCGGCACTGCTCGGGCACCCCGGCGTCCATTCGTCAACCTGGGCGTCGATGATGTCGCCTCGGTATGTGATGGCGCCGGTCTCGGGATCGATGTTCGTGAAGGCGTTCTGAAAGACCGTTTCGGTGAATCCCAGGAACTCGCCGGTCTCGCGGTCGTTCTTCCAAAGGATGCCGTGCTTCCCGATCGACAGGACGAGTCGCCGGCCATCCCGGTCCACAAGAACCCGCTCGAATACCTCGTCCAGATCCAGAGCCTCGCCCGGGACGTGCTGGAAGTACCACTCGAGCTCGCCGGTCCCCACGTCTATGGCCACGGTGGAGTTCGTATAGAGCCCGGCATCGAAGACGGACATATGCCGGCTGATGGGCACCCAGGGCTTGGCTTGGGCCGTTCCCCAATAGGTCAGGTTCAGCTCCGGATCGTAGCTCCCCGTAATCCAGGTCTCGCCACCCTTCCTGAAGATATTGTCGAGATCGTTCCACGTGTCTCCCCCGGGCTCCCCGATCTGAGCGATCGTATTGAACCGCCACACGAGATCCCCGGTGTTGGCGTCGTGTGCACTGATGAAGCACCTGGCCTCGATATACCTCGCGCATCCGCCCATTCCGTTGATCACCTTGCCGTCCGCAACGATGGGCCCGCTGGAGTTCGAGTTCCCCTCCTGGATGACGGTCTCCCACACGAGCTCGCCGGTGCGGGCATCCAGCGCCACCAGCCGCGCGTCGGTCGTCGCCTGGATGATCTTGTCCTCGTATATGGCGATCCCGCGCATGTCCTGGGTGTTTTCCGGGCCCGAGGCGTGCTCCCAGATCAGGTCTCCCGTTCTACCGTCCAAAGCCTGGATCACGTTGCCCGGATTGATTAGGTAGATGACCCCGCCGTATACGAGAGGCGCGGGCTCTGAGCCACCCTCGTGCATGTTCCAGACCCACTCGAGTTGCAGTCCGCCGACGTTGCCCGCGTCGATCTGGTCGAGGCCGCTGTAACTCCAAGCGCCATAGTTGCCCCGCATCATGGACCAGTCCGCCGGATCGGGGTTCCGGAGCATTTGGTCCGTGACCGGCACGAAGTCCCGCATCAGGTCGTCCACGGTGAGTGACTCCGGCTCCATGTTGGCGGCTACTTCGCCGATGGTTCCGGCGTCGAAGATCCACCCCCGGAGCTCGCCCCCCGGGTTCCCCTCACTATGGATCTGCACATAGAGAGACTGCGCTCGAAGGGCGTCGCGTTGCTGATCGGTGAGCTCGACCGTTCCGGTGATGTCCCCCTCCGGTGAAGCGCTTACCACGAGGGCCTGTGCTAGAGGCCCACGTTGACCCGGCGCCGCGATATGAAGATGCGCCGCGGTGGCGGGCGAGCTCATCCCCTGATAGGTGCCCGTGACCGTCAGCCGGTTCCCGTCGAGCGTGGCCCGGACCTGGCCCAGCCCGGTGATCGTTTGAACCGTTTGACGATTGACCGGCAGGGGTGAGAGACGGGCTCGGAATGCGTCGGCCTGAGCGGATACCTGGTGGGACGAGAAGAGCGTTGGGCCTCCAAAGATGCCGCCAACCAGGAGTGTGAGGAGGAGTGCCGACTCTCTGGCGATGCGAGCGTTCATGAGAAGCCTTGTGGCTCAGGGTGCCGGGTGCCCCTGCCGCTCCAGCGTGGGGGGCGAAAGGGAAGGAACGCTCACGCTAAGTGGGGACGTAATGCGGAGCAAGATCCGGGTCTGCGCCCTGACGGCGCCCCGGTGCGTTCGGTATAGTCGGTCTTCGTACCAGCCGGAGGGGAGTGTGGAGTCGCTCTATCGGGAACTGCGCCTTGCCGCTCGAGGACTGCTGAGGGCTCCTGTCTTCACGGCGGCCGCGATCCTCACGCTGGTGCTCAGGATTGGTGCGAACACCGCGGTCTTCAGCGTCGTGCGGGGCGTGCTGCTCCGGCCACTACCGCATGCCGACGGGGATCAGCTCGTCTACTTGCGGCACTCGGCCCAACTGGTCGGCATCGAGAACGTGCTGTTCTCGGTTCCGGGGATCATCGACTACCGGTCGGCGGGTGCCCTCACCGGGATCGGTGCTCGCGTCCCGTGTTCTCGATGGGCTGCTCTACGGCGTGGCGGCCAACGACCCGCTCACGCTTGGGCTGGTGGCGCTCTTGATGGGCGCGGTGGGCGTGATGGCGGCTTGGGTGCCCGCCGTGCGGGCCTCGAGCGTGCAGCCGGTAGAGGCGCTCAGGGCGGAATGAGGAGGGCGGCGGTCCTCTAACGCGCCACCGTGAACGGCACCGTCGCCAGTTGGTCGTCCCACCAGACCGTGAAGTCGCCGCCCTGCTGCGTCATGTTGGTAAACGTGATGATGAGCTGGTCGGCCGCTCTGTCGATGGTCTCCACGGACATGGTGGTGCGCAGGACGTCTCGCTCGTCCGTGTATCCAAACGAGCCCCACAACGCGTTCGGGTTGACCTCCGGGGTGGTCTGCTTCACGCCCCAGGTGGAGAAGATCAACGTCCACTCGTCTTCCGCCAGGTCGGCGAAGACGCTGTATTCGCCGGTCGGGAGGAGTTGGTCGCCGAACATCAAGTTCGTCCCCACGTAGAAGCGCGTAGACATGTTCGCGCCCAGCCTCCAAATCTGCGCTCCGAGCAGAAAGGCGTCTCCGTAGGTGTTGCCCGACCCGAACATGTTCTCGCGGCCGCGCAGGATGGGGCGGCCGTAGTCCACCACGAGCCACCAACCGCCTACGTATTGACCGTCCGCGTTGTATCCTCCGCCGACTTGTGTGTGCGCTTCTCCGCGCGGGCTCGGTAGCCGGGCCTGGCCCTCCAGGCCGATGGGGAGCACGAGCAGGAACACCGCACAGGTGAGTCCTCGAAGCATCGTCATCTCTCCTTAGGCACAGTATTGTCTTCCTTACGTACCGTCCTGCCTTCCCTCGGTACCGTCTTGTCTTCCTTCATGGGTTATCGTCGGGAGTCCACTTCTCAGGGCTTAGCGAGGCGGCCGGGCGGCCACGCTATCGTTTCGCCCGCTGCTGGTCTAGTAGATCGAGGTCGAGCGTGAAGGAGAGCGGCAGCGAGACCGGCTCGAAGCAGAGTTCGTCGTCACAGGCTTGGTAGTCGAACGTGCCGCTCAGCGCGTCAGCGCGTCGAGCTCAGCCAGCGCCTCCACGATGATCCCAAGGGCGGTTCGTAGGCCTTGCTGGTTCATGATCACCGCATCCTACCATTGGGGGCTCGGCGGCGCCAGCGGGCCGGCACCAGTCCCCGCGGGTGCTCTGAGAGGCTCTGATCGGCGTGCCGTCGGGCATCGCCTTCGAGGGTCCACGATGAGCTGCGGGCTCCCCTTCTGGCGCGAGCGCACGTCACGACCGATCTTGGCTGGTCGGAGCGCCGCCCCCTTGGGCGGCTAAGTAGCCCGATTGGTTCATCGAGGAGGGGAATACGATGTCATCGTCACGAGGTCTCATGTCCGTGCTAGCTACCTGCACTGTCGCCCTGTTGTCCGGTTGCGCCGGAGAGGTCCCGGAGGCCGCGGCCATGTCTGCCGGTAATACGATCACCGGCGAGGGTATTCCGAACCCGGCTCCGACCGTGGTGCCGGGCTGGGGCGACCTGCCCACCGGTAGAAATTGGGGATCGACCGCCGGCATCGACATCGACCCCAACGACGGGCACATCTGGGCGTACGAGCGTTGCGGCGCCAGTTCCTTCGGGCCGGGCTCCCTCAACTGCGAGAACAATCTGGTCGACCCCATCTTCAAGTTCGACCGGAACACCGGCGAGGTTCTCGCCAACTTCGGAGCTGGGCTCTTTGTCACCCCACACGGCATCCACGTGGACAGCGACGGAAACGTCTGGGTGACCGACTTCGCCGGGAACGCCGAAGGAACCAAGGGCCACCAAGTCCACAAGTTCAGCCCGAGCGGTGAACTGCTAATGAGTCTCGGCGTGGCGGGGCAACCCGGAAGCGGGCCCGGCCAGTTCAACCAGCCCAACGACGTCGTCACCGGGCCGGACGGAAGCATCTACGTGGGCGACGGCCACAACGGTCAGGGTATGACCACGGGCCAGGCAATAGCCCAGGGAATCGAGGACGGCTCGACGGGCCGAATCCTCAAGTACAGCGCCGACGGCACGTTCATCAAGGAGTGGGGACAGATCGGCACGAATCACGGTGAGTTCCGCACGCCGCACGCGTTGGTGTTCGACCGCCAAGGTCGTCTGTGGGTCGCGGACCGGGGCAACCACCGTATCGAGATCTTCGATCAGGACGGCAACTACCTCGAGTCGCGTTACGCATTCGGGCGCATCAGCGGCATCTTCATCACGCCCGATGACATGGTCTACGCGATCGACTCCGAGTCGGGCCCGACCAACCATGTGAACTGGGTGAACGGGGTGCGCATCGCTCCCTTGGACGAAGACCGGATCGTTGGGTACATCCCGGGATATCCGCACGATGGCCGGCCCTACCAGGGCGCAGCAGGTGAAGGTGTGGCGGTCGACGCCGACGGCAACGTCTACGCGGCCGAGGGCCCGAACTCGTTGTCATGGGCGGGCGGCGGAGCATTCACGAAGTACGTCGCAGGACCGTAAAGCAGGAAGGACATCCGGCGCCACCCGAGGTCTGCGCTCGGCGTGGCGCCGGGTCGTTTCGACTCAGCGCCAGAGTGACGAAAGAGCTGTAGTGGATTATAGAAGAGGCTCCCGGTCGCGCGCACTCGTGAGTCGACTCCATATGATCGCCGACCACCTCAGGGAGGCCCGCATGCACACACGTTCGTGGCAGCGATGTCTGGCGGTGGCTACGCTAGGTCTGCTCTGTGTGACTCTTGCTGCGCCCCAGTCCGCCGCGGGGCAGTCGTCCAGGCCCGCAGGCGAGTGGCACGCCACCGGGGGCGATCACACCAACACCAAGTACTCACCGCTCGACCAGATTACGGGGGACAACTTCCTGGATCTGGAGATTGCGTGGCGCTGGACGTCGATCGCGAACGAAGTCACGGAGCGGAACGCATTGCTCATTCCCCCCAACGGGTTCAAGACCACTCCGCTCATGGTAGACGGACTCGTTTACCTCAGCACCTCGTTCGGCCAAGTCGCGGCGCTGGACGCCGGCACCGGCCAGTTGGTCTGGTCGTACGATGCGCACGCCTACGAGCGGATGGGGCGGCCGGCCAGCATGGGTTGGCAGCATCGCGGCGTGTCCTATTGGGCGGATGACGAGAGCGACGACGCCCGCATCTTCATCGCGCTGCAGGACCTGCGTCTGGTCGCGCTCAATGCTTACACGGGGGCGCTCTACCCGGACTTCGGCCACGGTGGCTTCGTCGACCTGAGCCTCGGACTGGGGCGCGAGATCAATCCGGTGCGGGTGACCCACACGTCGCCCGTCGCGATCGCCCGTGACGTCATCGTCGTGGGCAGCATCGTCCAGGATACCGAACTGACCCTCCGAGAGGCGTCGCCGGGGCACGTGCGCGGGTTCGACGCGCGCACTGGCGAGATGAAGTGGATTTTCCACACCATCCCCCAGGGGGACGAGCTCGCGGTCGAGACTTGGGAGAACGAGTCATGGCGCTATAGCGGCCACTCCAACGTCTGGGGGACGATGGCGGTCGACGACGAGCTGGGGTTCGTCTACCTGCCCACGGGCACGCCGACCAACGACTACTACGGCGGGATGCGTCGGGGCGATAACCTGTTCGCCGAGAGCATCATTGCCGTCGATGTGGAGACCGGGGAACGAGTCTGGCACTTCCAGGCGGTCCATCACAGGCTCTGGGACTACGACTTCCCAACGGCGGGCAACTTGCTCGACATCACGGTCGACGGACGCCAAATCAAGGCGATCGCCCAGACGAGCAAGCAGGCCTTCACGTATGTGCTCGATCGGATCACCGGGGAGCCGGTCTGGCCGATCGAGGAGCGACCGGTTCCGCAGGGTGACGTGCCCGGTGAGTGGTACTCACCCACGCAGCCGTTCCCGACCAAGCCGGCTCCGTTCGATCTGCAAGGGGTCACGGTGGACGACATCATCGACTTCACGCCTGAGCTTCACGCCGAGGCGCTCCAGATCATCGAGGAGAACGCGCGCTTCGGGCCGCTCTTCGAACCGCCATCCGTCGCCGGCACAAGAAAGCCGGTCATCCAGGCTCCGGGGACGGGCGGGGGTATCAACTGGCCGGGTTCTGCTGTAGATCCGGAGACCGGACGGCTCTTCGTACCATCTCAAACCCGACTGCGGACGGTGGAGTTGATCCCATTCGAGGCCCCCGCGACGGTGGGGTACTTTACGGATCCCTGGGCGAGACCCATTCCGGGACCGCGCGGGCTTCCGATCGTCAAGCCGCCGTACAAGAGGATCACCGCTTTCGATCTGAATTCCGGGGATCAGCTCTGGATGAGCGCGCATGGCGACGGCCCCAGGAACCACCCGGCGCTAAGAGATCTCAACCTGCCGCCGCTCGGCGGGGGCAACGGGATGGCCGGCGGAGGACCTCTGGTCACCAAGACGCTGTTGATCGTCAACTCCGGGGGGCGTGACGTCGCGGACATGGAGGAAGTCGCTCGTACGATCACCGCCTACGACAAGGACACCGGTGAGTATCTCGGATCCGTGGAGCTTCCGTCGACTCCGTGGGGGAACCCCATCACGTACATGCACGAGGGCAAGCAGCACATCCTGGTGGCTGTAGGCGGTCGTCCAGGCGACGTGGCGGAGTTGATCGCCCTTGGCGCTTCCGTAGGCCGCTACGTCGAGCGGTCTTGATGCTCGTTCGGTACACGATCCGCTAGATGGGCACACAAATGGTTCCGCCATCGGGCGTCGTGCCTGACCTGCATGGCCCAGGTACTTTGAACGACTCCTGAATCCTGGCGCTGTGGCGATCGCGGGCATTATGATTCGCCGGACGATCGTAGACATGGCCACCCACGGACCCAGGGGGGCATTCCCAATCGATATCGCATGAGCCGTCGCTGCCTCCTCGTTGGTTCAGTGACGGCGGTGGTCCTCTTCCCTGTCGTTGCGGCGGCCCAAGTGCCTGCCTCTGCAGAGGCGGATGGCATCCCGTTCGAAGGCCCTCCCCCTCCCACAGGCCCCGCCGTGGTCAGCTGGGACGACGAGGGTAGAGCGACGGTACGGGCCACCCGCGTAACGGAGCCCATGTCCATCGATGGCGACCTGGGCGAGCCCTTCTACGAGACGACCCTTTCGATCCCGGATCTCATCCAGAGCGTACCGGACGTGGGAGCCACCCCGACGGAGCGCACGGAGTCGTGGATTGGGTTCGACGACGACAACGTCTATGTCGCTGCACGTCTCTGGGACTCGGCTCCGGAGAGCGAGTGGACCGCGAACGAGATGCGGCGTGATGCGGGTACGATTAGGTCGAACGACAACTTCGGGGTGTTCCTCGACACCTACTACGACCGTCGCAACTCAGTCGGGCTCTACTTGACTCCTTTGGGTGGATTCGCGGACCTACAGATGACGAACGAAGGGAGCCCCAACTTCGATTGGAACGCCGTCTGGGAAATCCGCACCGGTCGCTTCGAGGGCGGTTGGACGGTTGAGATCGCGATTCCCTTCAAGACGCTCCGCTATCGGGCCGGGAGCGAGCAGATCTGGGGGCTCCAACTTCGGCGCCTTTTAGTCCGTAAGAACGAGTGGAGTCACCTCACGGCTCTTCCGCTTTCCGTGGCCGGAAACGGAACCGGGGGGATCCTGCGAGTTTCGATGTACGGCACTCTCGTCGGGATAGAAGCGCCTCCGGCGGGCCTGAACCTCGAAGTGAAGCCATATGCGGTTTCCGACCTTCAGACCGATCTGACCGCGGTTCCCGAAATCTCCAACGAAGGCCATGCCGACGCGGGCCTGGACGTAAAGTACGGGATTACCGAGAACCTGACGGCTGACCTCACCTACAATACCGATTTCGCTCAGGTCGAGGTGGATGAGCAGCAAGTAAACCTGACGCGGTTCAGTCTCTTCTTCCCGGAGAAAAGGGAGTTCTTTCTCGAGAGCCGGGGGCTCTTTGACTTCGGGAGGGGTGCGGGCGGCGGAGGGGGAGGACGTGGGGGAGCAGGTGCTCCCACACTCTTCTATAGCCGCCGGATCGGTCTTGAGAACGGCCAGCCCGTCCCGATTCTCGCAGGCGGCCGGGTAACCGGGAAAATCGGGGCCTTCGATGTAGGGTTGCTGAGCATTCAGGCCGACGATGAACCGAGCGCGGGAGCTGAGTCCACCAACTTCAGCGTGGTCAGGCTTCGCCGCGATGTCCTCGCCAGAAGCAGCATCGGGGTCCTGTTCGGGAACCGGTCCAACTCGGTTCTCTCCGGCGGGATGAATCAGACCTACGGTGCTGACGCGTCCTTCTCGTTCCTCCAGGACGCCAGCCTCGTGGGCTATTATGCGAGGACGAACACACCGGGGCTCACCCGAAACGACCAGAGCTATCGGGTGCGGTTGGGCTACAATGGCGACGTATGGGGAACAACGCTCGATCATCTGCTCGTCGGCGACGACTTCAACCCGGAAATCGGGTTCGTGCGACGTCGCGGATTCCGGCAAAGCTCGGCCTCGGCGCGGTGGAGTCCCCGCCCGGACGCCGTCTCACGGGTCCGCCAGTACACCTTCGAAGGAAACTTCAATTACATCGAGAACTTGCGGAGCGGGTTCGTGGAAAGTCGTGATGCCGGGGGGCGCTTCCAGATCGAATTGGAGAACAGCGATCGGTTCGGCGTGGTTTTTTCCGAGAACTACGAGAACTTGACCGAAGACACGGGAATCTCTGGCGCCACGATGCCAGCCGGTCGGTATTCGTTCCGTGACGTCGATGTGAGCTACACTTTCGGCTCGCAGCGGCGGCTATCGGGGAGCGTGTCCTGGCGGACGGGGACCTTCTACTCCGGCAAGATCAGGTCGCTAGGCCTCAACCGCGGTCGGATCCAGGTCCTTCCGCAGCTGTCCGTGGAGCCCAGTGTCGAGTTCAACTGGATCGACCTGCCCGATCAGCAGGCGTTCTCAGGCGAGTTCAATCAGCACATAGCAAGGACCCGGGTGAGCTACAGCCTGAGCCCGCGTGCGTTCTTGAGTGGGCTTATCCAGTACAACTCTCGGAGCGAGACAGTCGGCGGGAATTTCCGGTTCCGCTGGGAGTGGGCGCCCGGCAGCGAACTCTTCCTCGTCTATACGGAGGAGCGGGCCACCGATGTGCTCGACCGCTGGTCACAACTGTCGAACCGTGGGATTGCGATCAAAGTGAATCGACTGCTCCGGTTCTGAGCCCCGTCGATCCAGCTATGGCGTGCTCAGTTCCGTCGTGTAGAACGGGTCTAAGCCGTCAATCGCGTCGAGCGGCTGACTGTTCACATCCCACCGGAACAGGCTTACCACCATCCGGTCGGGCAGGAAGTCCACGAGAGTGAACCCGTGTTGCTCAATCGGTGGTACGGTCTCGTTCAGATCGAGGTGAGAGGACGGCGAGGAGCCCACACCGCGAACCACGGACGGGAAACCTCCCGGCGACGTGCCGACGGGGCCGCTCAGCACGGTCGTCACCGGGTTTGCGGAGAGATCCAGCGTACCGGCACGCTGCATCGTGCCGGCGCCAATCGCGTGGAGGTCGCCGCTGATGACGAGCGGGGCGCGGTTCCGCATGCCCGACATCGCGTCCACCAGCCGATCGTGCTGCCTGAGCCATCCCTCTTGCCAGAACTGCTTCGGCACGGCCGTCGTAAGGCCCCTGGCGTCGGAGTCCAGGATATCAGGATACCACTCTCCCCACTTCCCGGCGCTCCAACCCATGGGGTTCGACGGCGCGTGGACCACGTGGCGGACCCCGGGAGAGGCGGTGCGCGCGAGCAACCACTCCTCGACGTTCGAGTCTACGAAGACTGCGCTGGGTCCGAGCGTCATGGTGCGACGGACATCGTAGAGCAGGACTTCGGCTAGGCTCCCGTAGCGGATCGTGCCGAAGCTCTCAGAGAGGTCTCCGCGGTCGCTGGACGCTGACCATGGCAGGCCCACGGGCCGGTTCGCCTCAGGTAGAAACTCTGGGTAGTAGAGCTGCTGCGTCGCTCGGGCGAGCTGTAGTTGGAACCATGGGATCGGGAATGCGCCCGCTGCGTCGTTCTCCCAGTGGTCGTGATCGTCTTGAAGGAAGAAGACCGGCGTCGAACGGAAGTCGCTACCGTAGACGGGCACGATCTGAGGGTCCGCCGCCAACAAGAGCGCTGCTTCGTTGCTCGAGCCGAAGACGGCCCCCGAGAAATCGAAGTTCGAGATCTCCGCTCTGGGGCTGAGTGACCCCGTGACCTGGCCACTCCATTGGTGGAGGTCCCAGTAAATGTGGTCCCCATTGGCGACCGCCGCGTCCGGGTTGAACGTCAGCGCCCGACGCAAGAGACGGTTGCGGATCTCGGTCGGGAGGTTTCCCTGACGCTGTCCTATTCCCGTGTAGGTGCCCTGTGGTCCACCGGCACACGTGAAGAAGAGGAGGCGGAACCGTTCTGGGCGTGCATCGGTCGGGGGAAACGTCGACAGCGTCCACGGCTCGCAGAGGGAGGAGCCGTCCGCTGCTACGAGCGAGAGGAAGTGGGCGGCACCCGCGTCGAGGTCCGTTGCATAGAACTGCCAGAACGAGCCACCCGTGTCATTCATTCTGCCCGTGAAGCTGCGCGCCCCGACTCGGAGCGTGGGAGCGGCGGAGAGCGGCCGTTCGAACGAAACCTTGAGCAGAATCTTCGACTCGCTGACTGTCGGGAGGAGGTGTCGCACCAGACCGGCATCCCAGACTTGGGACTGAGGGAGCGCGATCTTACTCGTCAGGGCATCGAGCGGCACCCCTCCCAAGAACGCCGCGCCCATCGCACCGGCGCTGCCTGAGAGAAACCTCCGCCGGTCGACGAGCCGTTTCTCGGCCATGGACTACCTCTCCGAGCTAGGGCTGCGAGTCGAGCAGTGTCTCTGCGCGATCCCGATCCTCCACCGTATTCACGTTCAGGAAGGAGACCCGCGGGTCCGAGACCTCAGCGACGGCTTCTTCACCGATGAATGACAGCCTTTGCCAGCCCGCGCAAGGACCGGTTTTTGGAGCGGATCCTGTGCTCGACCTCCGACGCGCACGCGGCTCAGTACAGCGCGCACAGCGGCTCGGGGCGGGACCCTCAGGGCCCATGGGAACCACCGCCGCGGCTCTGGCGCTCCAGCCGAGGACGGTCCGAAGCATGGCCTCGCTCATGAGGGGCAGGTCGCATCTGAGAAGCAGCACACCGTCGTCTCCTGGCTCCTCAGCCCATTGGAGCGCGGTCCACAGCCCGCCGATCGGGCCGAGCCCGGCCTCGCGATCTGGGCGAACAGGGACACCGAGTGCGGCTTCCACACCCTCTTGGTCCGATACGAAGCCGACGGCTAGGCCCGCCGCCCGAAGCGCCCGTACGCCCCAACTCGCCATCGGAGTGCCCCTGAGTGTCGCGAGCGCCTTCGCCTGGCCGAACCGGCGGCTCTCCCCCCGGCCAGGACGACGCCGAAGATCCTTTCGGTGGCATGGCTCATGAAGGGAAAAGATGCGGACAGTCGGTTGGCGGCAACCCTCCGCCGCGCAACAGTTCTGACTCAAGAGCCCCCCCCCAGGGTCATAGAAGCCAGGGCACCTGCCCGCACGTGCCTTAACACCAGCCATGTCCGCCACCATTTCCCCCTCAATCACAAACAAGAAGGCGCATCGGTAGGACATGAGGGGGCGCCTGCCATTTCGCAAGGGTGGATTGGGGCGGGCCTGGCACAGGTGTTCATCCTGTTTCACATTGCTCCCCCGATTTCACACAGGGATAACCTTGTATCACGACTGAGGTGTTCGATGACCAAGCTGTGCAGACGTATCAGGGATTCAGGAACCCCGCTCTTCGTTCTCGCGACCCTGGCACTCCTCCCGGGAGATGCCTTGGCCCAGCGAGGCGGACGGGGAGGGGGCCCGCCCCGCGGCTCAGCAGGCCCGCCCGAACATCGCGCGGTCGTGCCGGTCAACCTTCTGCCCAACCCCTATGTAACGCAGCGAGACTTTGGGACGCTCCCTGACGGGCGCTCCTGGGGTTCGGTGAGCGCGGTCAACATCGACATTGACGGCATTCATGTCTGGGCCGGCGACCGGTGCGGGAGCAACTCGTGCGCCACCTCCGACGTGGACCCCATCGTCAAGCTGGATCCCGACGGGAACGTGGTCCAGAGCTTCGGAGCGGGGGAGATCATTTGGCCCCACGGAATGGACGTAGACGCACAGGGTAACGTCTGGGTGGCCGATGCCCGTCTCGCAAATGCCAGGGAGCTGGAGGCCAACCCCAGCGCGGCGAACAAGGGGAGCGCCGTGATCAAGTTCAGCCCTGAGGGCGAGGTGCTCATGGTCCTGGGCACGCCCGGCGAGATTGGCGATCCGCCCACGCACTTCACCGATCCGAACGACGTCCTGGTCGCGCCGGACGGAAGCATCTTCGTTGGCGACACGCATGGCGCCCAGTTCCAGGATGCGACCACACCCGATGCGAAGAGTCGCATCTCGAAGTTCGCTCCCGATGGGACCTTCATCATGAGCTTCGGCCAGTTTGGCTATGCGGATGGCGAGTTCCGTGCTCCTCATTCACTCGCCATGGACTCGCAGGGACGTCTATTCGTGGCCGACCGCGGCAACCGGCGGATCCAGATCTTCGATCAGCAAGGGACGCACCTCGACACCTGGTATCAGTTCAGCCGGATCAGTGGGCTCTTCATCGACGACAACGATGTGCTTTACGCCATCGATTCCGAGTCCGACGACAACTACAATCCGGGTTGGAGGAAGGGACTCCGGGTGGGTAGCGCCCGTACGGGAGAGGTCTGGTATTTCATCCCGGAGCACCCCTCGGCGCGGGCCTCTGGGATGGGCGGCATCGGCTCGATGGGCGAAGGGGTCACAGTGGACGCTGAGGGCAACATCTACGCCGGTGAGGTGGGCCCAATCCAAGGCATGACGAAGTTCATACCGCGCTGGCTTCCGTGAGGAGAGGTGTCGCCTCTGTCCGTCGTGGAGGCGACGCTTAGAGTACGTCCGGTGGGGGAGCGAGGAAACGGGGAGGGGCAACCGCCTTGTGGAGGAGCTTGTGACGCGGTCTGAGTCGGACCCATCTTGTGGCCCCCGTCGGATGGTGGATTCCTTCCGATGCACATGACCCTTCTAAGCACTGAGATTCCGTGACCGTTGAGCTCAGCACCTTCGCGAAGTCCCTGACCCCCGAAACCGCCTTCACCGTGTTGGCGACCGCCAAGCACCTGCAGGCGGCAGGTAAAGACGTAGTCGAACTGGAGATCGGAGACAGTCCGTTCGACACGCCCGATTCGGCCAAGACCGCCGGCATCGAAGCCATCGAACAGAACCAATCCCACTATTGCCCCTCACCCGGCCTGCCGGAATTCCGTGACGCGGCGGCTCGACTCCTCCGCGACGAATTCGGGATCCCCGCCGAGCGGGACCATGTGGTCGTGGCGCCGGGTGCCAAGGTCTTCGAGCAGTTCTTCTGCGAGGCGTTTCTGAATCCGGGGGATGGGGTGTTGGTCTTCAGCCCTTATTTTCCGACGTATGTGCCCAACATCGAGCGACGTGGCGGTCGGTCGGTGTTCACACCTCTCAAACAGTCGAACGACTTTCGGCCGGACATCGCCGATATCGAGCGCTTCCTGGCTGAGGATCCTTCGCCGAAGGCGATTTTCCTCAACTCACCGCACAACCCGACGGGGGGCGTGGCGACCCAAGAGGACCTTCGGCGCATCGCCGATCTGATTCGAGGCGAGCAGATCGCCGTCTTCAGTGATGAGCCCTACTGCCACATGGTGTGGAGGGGTCGGCACCATTCCTTGATGGCTCAGCCCGGCATGCTGGATCAAGGGGTGGCAGCCTACACGTTCAGCAAGTCCTACAGCATGAGCGGGTGGCGGCTCGGGTTTACGGTGTCCTCACCGACCATCGCCGAGTCCATCTCCACGATGATCAACACGACGCTCTCCTGCACTCCGCCGCTCGTGCAAATCGCCGGTAAAGCCGCCCTGGAGATCGACGCCTCTGAGCGAGATGCGGTGATGGAAAAGTTCGGCGGAAAGGTGGCCTTGCTGACTGAGGGCCTCAACCGCCTCGATGGCTTCCACACCCTCGAGCCCCGCGCCACGTTTTACGTCTTTTCGGACGTGTCCAGCGTGTGCAATCGGCTGGGCATCACCAGCCACGGTCTGGCCGTTTATCTACTGGAGGGAGCAGACGACCAGTTCGGCGTAGCGTGCCTGGGCGGGGAATGCTTCGGCGACGCGGGGGCCGGCTTCCTGCGGTTCAGCTGTGCGGCGTCCGATGAGCGGCTCCAGCAGGCGTTGGCCTTCATTCCGACGGCGCTGAGCCGGGAGAACCGAGTGCAAGGGTTTCTCGAGCTACATCCCGAGTTTCGTCTCGATGCTCCCTATGCGGTGGAGGGCGAACAGGGCGGTTGAGCTAGCCACGATTTTTGCTTCCGTCTTCTCGGTCAGTGGGCATACCTTTGAAGTAGCCCCCCCCTGCAAACTGCTGAGCCATGCGCCCGACCAAGTCGAATGACATCTTTCGTGTCCGGGCAGTTCTGACGCTTCTCGAGGCGGGTCTCCACACGATTCCGGTCTATGGCCCCGGGCATCCCACCTACGAGCAGGGGATGGAGAAGGTCGGGATGGGGTTCGCGGGGCTCTGGGAACGGCTGACCGGGTTGCAGCTCAGGAGCAAGAAGAAGGTCGGCGTCTGGCGTATGAATCGGTTTCCCTCCTGGAGTGCTGACTCGTCATGAGGTGCTGACGTGGTCCTTGCCGGGCATTGCACCATGCCGAGAGATCAGGCCGGTGGCAAGCGCCGTGGGGATCTTTCCCACAGTGGCTCGGGAGCCTCTCTCGCCCGCCTCTGATTCCCGGACGACTTCGTTTAGATTCTTCCCCCATGATCTCCATCTCGACCCTCGCCAAGTCCTACGGCGACCGTACGCTCTTCTCCGGCGCGTCCTTCCAGCTCAACGCGGGAGAGAGCTACGGACTCGTGGGTGCCAACGGCTCCGGTAAGACGACCTTCCTCGACATCGTGAGCGGTGAGCTGGAGGCCAGTGAGGGTGTCGTGACCATCCCCAAGCGGCTTCGACTGGGTGTCCTGCGCCAGGATCAGTTCTTATACGAGGATGAGGAGATCCTCGAGGTCGCGATGATGGGCAACGCCGAGCTCTGGGAAGCCATGGTGGAAAAGGAGAGCCTCCTGGCCAAAGCGGAGGAGTACTTCGACGCGGACCGCTTCTCAGAGCTGGAGGAGACCGTGCAGCGCTGCGATGGCTACACGGCGGAGCCCCAGGCAACGAAGATCCTGGAGGGGCTCGGCCTTCCGGGCCACCTTCACCGCGATCCGCTGTCCACGCTCTCTGGTGGGTTCAAACTCCGAGTGTTGCTCGCTCAGGTCCTGGCCGGCGCTCCCGATGTGCTGCTCCTCGACGAGCCGACGAACCACCTCGACATCCTCGCGATCCGGTGGCTGGAGATGTTCCTACGCGACTTCGCCGGGCCCGTGGTCGTGATCTCCCACGATCACCGTTTTCTCGACAACGTCTGTACGCACATCCTCGACGTCGACTACGAGTCCGTTCTCCTCTATCACGGCGACTACACGACGTTTCTCCAATCGAAGCAGGCTGAGCGCGAGCGCCGAGAGAAGGGAATCGCCGCGAGGGAACGCGAGATCGCGCATCACCAGAAGTTCGTGGATCGCTTTCGCGCCAAGGCGAGCAAGGCACGCCAGGCGCAGAGCAAGGTGCGCATGATCGAAAAGAAAGCGGAGGGGTTGAGTGAGCTCGCTCCCAGCTCGCGACGCTATCCGACTTTCCGCTTCGAGCAGGTTCGAGACAGCGGACGCGACGTCCTCAAGATCAAAGGCGTCAAGAAAGCTTTCGGCGACAACCACGTCCTCCATGGTGTGGACCTCCTGGTGCAGCGTGGCGAGCGAGTGGCCATCATGGGCCCCAACGGCATCGGCAAGTCCACCCTGCTCAAGATCGCCATGGGCGAGTTCGATGCAGACGAGGGTGAGGTTGAGTGGGGATACGAGACCCACCCGGGGTATTTCGCACAGGATCATCGGGAGCAGTTCGATCCTCCCCACAATACTGCGGAGGGCTGGGTCTGGGATTCTTGTCCGGAGAGGGATGTCGGCTACGTGCGAGCGCGCATGGCGCTCATGCTTTTTTCCGGGGACGACTCCAAGAAGCGGTTGACCGCGCTTTCAGGCGGTGAAGCGGCACGGCTGGTGTTCACTCGATTGTCGATCGCACGGCCGAACGTGTTGGTCTTGGACGAGCCCACCAACCACTTGGACCTCGAGTCGATCGAGGCGCTTGTCGAGGGCCTCAAGGCGTTTCCGGGAACCCTCATCCTTGTGTCGCACGACCGCTGGTTCGTCAGCCATCTGGCGACTCGCATCGTGGAAATCAGGCCGGACGAGGTCCGCGACTATCATGGGACCTACGAGGACTATGTGCATTTCTGCGGGGACGATCACCTCGACGCCGACCGCGTGATCCTCAAGGGCAAGACTGAGAAGCAGAAGAAGAAAGGGGAGGGGAGAGGCAGGGGGAAAGACAGGGGGAGCACCCGAAAAACGCAGCTCTTGAAGCGCCAGGAAGAGCTGACGGTTTCTATAGAAAAGGCAGAAGCTCGAGTGGCCGAGATCGATGAGGTGTTCTGTGAACCGAAGTATTACGAACGAACCCCGCCGGACGAGGTGAAGGCTTTGGAGACTGAGCGCAGCTCGCTTCAAAGCGAGGTCGCGGACCTGATGGCGGAGTGGGAGGGTGCGGAGGAGGAGATCGGATAGCTGAAGGTCGCTTCGGGCGTCCCCGCTCGTCCCCGCTCCCCGCTACCCCCCGGGCCCTTCGGCCCGCGTCCTGGTGATCGTATCGAGTCGGGGATACTGCTGGTCCAGGAACCTGTTGCCGAGGATCATGATCGAGTCCTGGTACATGACCGGCGTCTCGCCGTGGCCGGCGTAGAGGGCATCAACGGTCGCCATTCCGCTCACCACCCTCCCGACCGGCGGGAAGCCCCCGGCGCAACACGTATCGTAGAGGGGGTTGTCCCGCCGATTGACGAACAACTGGGTGCTGCGCGTGCCGGGCCCAGCCTTGGCGAACGAGACCGTCCCCCTGGCGTTGTTCACGACGAGCAGATCGTCGGGAATCGTCAGGTCCGCCCACACGGAGTCGAGTGCCGGCTGCCCGGTCAGCCCGAACTGGACCAACGCCGGGTTTACGCGAAAGAACCGGCTTCCCGCGTAGAAGTTGTAGCGGGTGAGGTGGTAGACCCGGTCGACCCCCTGAGTGGACCACTCACGGTAGAACTCTACCTCGAAGTCCCCCGCGCTCGTCTCGAACGTGGCCGTGAACGAGTCCGGCGCCTGGACAGCGAGTCCCGCCGCCGAGGGCTCCCAGATCGCCTCACGTGCGATCGCCGTGAATTCCTCCGGCGACAGGCCCGCCGGGCGGCCCGCTCCATCGGAACTCATCGAGTCGGGCAGTCCGTTGCCACCAACGCACGCCAGTGTCATGGTCGCCAGAAGAGAAAAGAGAGAGCGTCGCATCCGGCTCAACCCGCGATCGGGCTCAGACGCCCGGTTTTATCCGGTATCCGTCACCGACCTCTTCGCGGAACTCAGTATGGCAGGACTGGCACACGGCACGTAGATCGGTCATCGCTTGATTCACCCGGGGCCCACTCATGGCTCCGCTTGCTTGACCCAAGGCGTAGGTTACCGCGAGAGCCTGGGCACTGAAGTCCACCGCGGGTTGTACCTGCCGTGCGGTCCAAAACGCTTGAACCCGCTCGAAGAGCGCAGTCATCCGGTCGGAAACAGCACCTAGGTCCTCCCAGTATGTCGCGTCGATGTTCATTGCCGCGTCTTGCATGCTGAGGCGGAGGTCGTTCATCACCGCGGCGTACTGCTCCTCAGTAACGATCTCCTGCGGAGCTCCAATCGGCGGCTGAAACGCCCCGAGCACGGGAATGAATGCGATAGTGACGGCAGCAAGAAGAATCCCACGAACTCGCATGTTGATGCCCCTCTGATGATCAGTGAAACGGGCCCTTTTCGCGACGAAAGCTGATCGCCTTCACCGTCGCGCGGCACCGCGAATGGGCTGAAACTTACCCTCCTGAGTCGCCGGAGAGTAGGCTGTGCTCTGATGTCGGCTCCCTCGGTCGCCTCTTCGATGAACTGCTCTGTCCGCAGTTGATCCAGGCCCGCAAGAACGTCAGGCTCTGCTTGGTCGGTCACGGCGGTGAGGAGCCCGTGGTCTACGCGGGTGTCTGCCACCGCTCCGAGTTGTACGGTGAGGGCGGGGACTTCGAGGTCGAGCATTTCGGGAGCACCGCCGTCCTGGGACTCGTGGCGAGGCCGTTGCTCGATTTATGCGTCGTCGTTCCCGAAGCGTCCGCTTTGCCCCCCCCCTCATCGGTGGGCTCGACCGGTTGGGCTACATCTACGAACGGGATCAAGGCGTGCCGGGGCTGGAGACCTTCCGGCGAAAGGGGCCGGATGTGCCGTTTCTCGCGCACAAAAGAGACTTCTCGCCGCATCATCTGTACGTTGCCGTCCTGGGTTCTGCGGACATCGAGCAACACTTGGCGTTCCGCGACCAACTCAAGCACGACTCCACTGACAGGGCCGCCTACGCGAAGCTCAAGATCGATCTCGCGCCGCACGCCGATGCCGCGGGATACTTGCAGGCGAAGACCGAGTTCATCAAGGCCGTGTTGTACCGGATAGGCTGGTAGACTCCGGGGCGGGCGAGTAGGCCGCTACGTGCAAACCGTCAGATGATCCCGATGAGTTCGATCTCGAAGATCAACGCAGCGTTGGGTCCGATGTCACTTCCGGTTCCTTGCGGCCCGTACGCCATTTGCGCCGGAATAACGAGACGGTATTGACTCCCCACCGTCATCAGCTGAAGGCCCTCGCTGAAGCCTGGAATGACGCCGGTCACGCCGAACGTGGCGGGCTGCCCTCGCGAATAGGAACTGTCGAATTCCGTCCCGTCGATGAGGGTCCCTCGGTAGTGGATCGTGACCTGATTGGCGGGTAAGGGCTGAGCGCCGCCTGGCTCACCCTCCCGAAGGACCTCGTACTGGAGCCCGCTGGCGGTAACCATCACACCGTCTTTTTCGGCGTTCGATGCGAGGTAAGCCTCGCCCTCCACCCTGTTGCTTTCGGTCATGGACTCGAACTCCGCATTTTGTTCCTCTCGGATCAATGTACCCACGCGCTCCGTGACTTCGGCGATCTGATCGAGGGGAACCGCCGGTTCACTCCCGTCAAGGAGGTCGACGATGCCCTGAAGGAGCGCGTCCCGATCGAGATGACTCACCGTGGGCTCGAGGGACCGGCCGATGTCCAGTCCGAAGCCATAGCTCGCGATTTGGTCATCGGTCTCGAGGGTGGCCGTGCCGCCTGCCTGGCAGGCGGTCAGGGTCGTCACGGCGAAGATCTCCGTCCACTTGCCGCAAAGTCGCATGTGTCATCCTTATGGGGGTCTAGATACGGAACGCCAAATCTACCGTGGGAGAGGGGTATGGTCCAGCCAAGGACATTAGTATCGCGTCCCAGAATTGTCTCCCTATGCGGAGCCCCCCGATCGCTTCTTCACCAATCCCGTCCCACCGGTGGCATCGGCAACCGCCGCAGCGAAGGTTTCGAAGCCGACGGTCGGCACCCAGCACCGGACCTGAACCCGTTCACCATATGCTTCCGCATCGACAACGACCTCCATCTCGGCCATGACGCGCTGGATTTCGGAAACGTTTTCGTACCCGATCACGATCGTGACAGCGATCCTGCCGATCTTGGGCTCGGTGGGAAGCGAGTCCAGTGCCAACTTCACTCCCGACGAATACGCACGGCTCAGCCCCCCCGTACCCAGCTTCACGCCCCCGTAGTATCGCGCGCACACGGCCACGATCTCACCGACTCCACTATGGAGAAGCGCGTTGAGCATGGGTTTACCGGCCGTATTGTGCGGTTCGCCATCGTCGCTGAGTCCGACTTGAGACGTCGATCCCGGCGGGCCAGCTGCGAATGCCCAGCAGTGATGGGTGGCGTCGGGGAACTCCTCTTTGATCTGCTTCACGAATTCATGGGCCGGCGTCGACCCCGAAGCGTGCGACAGGGTGGTGATGAATCGGCTGCGTTGGATGGTCTCTTGCACTCGGTGGACGCCCGCGGGAATCGGGTATCGCGACTCACTCACCTGATGCGGCTACTCCACCTGGCCCATGAGTTTCTTCACGCCTGGGCTGAGGAGCAACGCGACGATGCTTGCCGCGGCGAGGAGCATGGCGACCATCCGGAAGAGTGCGAAGGGAGAGAGGGCTTCCAGGCTGCCCGCGACAAGTCCCGCCACCAGCGTCCCGAGGGCGGTGGCCGCGAACCAGACGCCCATCATCTGTCCCACGCGGCCCTCGGGGGCCAGCTTCGTGATGGACGACAGGCCTACGGGGGACAACGAGAGCTCGCCCATCGTGTGAAGGAAATACATCACGATCAGCCAGGATGGAGAGACCCGCGTCGTCGCGGTGGCGTTCGCCGCCCCCCATGCGATGACGAAGAATCCTGCCGCCAGGCCGATGAGACCGAATGCGAACTTGAGCGGGATCGACGGATTCACGTTCCGAGAGGAAAGCCATACCCAAAGGGACGCGAAAACCGGGGCGAAAATGATGATGAAGCCCGCGTTGACCGACTGGAGGAAGCCTGCCGGCATGAGCCAGCCGAAGATGTTTCGTTCGGTGAGATCCTGCGCGAACAAGTTCAGCGACGAGCCGGCTTGCTCGAAGCCCGACCAGAAGATCGCCGCGAAAATGAAGAGCCACAGGATGACGATCAAGCGCTTCTTCTCGTCGCGCGTATGGCCGCCCAGCGTGAGGATGTACGCGAAGTAGAGTCCGACGATGATCAGGATGCTGCTGCCGAGCGCCGTGGCGATCTGCGTCAGCGTCAGTGGTATGATCCCTCTAGCCACCAGCAACCCGAAGAGTGCGAGGGCGGCGGCGATCCCCAAGAACCCACTGAAGAACCCCCGTGCCTTGGCCGCCAATTCGGCCTGGCTGTCGTCGGTCTTGAGGTGTCCTGCGTCGCCCAGGAGACCGGCACCCATCTTGTACTGGATGAGCCCCAGGACCATGCCGACCCCGGCGGCGGAGAATCCCCAATGCCAGTTGTAGTTCTCTCCCAGAAACGAACACAGGAGGGGGCCGACGAGCGCGCCGAGGTTGATTCCCATGTAGAAAACTGAGAATCCGGCGTCGCGAGCGGCTCCGCCCTCGGGGTAGAGATCCCCGACGACCGTGCTGACGTTGGGCTTCAGGAGGCCAGTTCCCAGAACGATGAGCACCAGGCCGGCGTAGAAGGTCATCGTCGTCGGAACGGCCATGCTGAAGTGGCCCGCCGCGATGAACCATCCGCCGACGTATACGGCCTTTCGTTGCCCCCACAGGTTGTCGGCCACCCACCCGCCGGGCAGGGACATCAAGTAGACGAGGCCCGTGTATAACCCGTAGACGGCGGCCGCCGTACCCACATCGAGTCCGAGGCCGGGATTCTCCCCGGTCGTGGCCGCCGTCATGAAGAGGATGAGGAGCGCCCGCATTCCGTAGTACGAGAAGCGCTCCCACATCTCCGTGAAGAACAGGGTGGCCAGCCCTCTAGGCTGCCCGAAGAACGTTTTTCCGCCGGGCTGTTGAGCCAGAGGTTCTGCGTACTCGGAAGTCGTGCTCAAGACTACATCCAGTGTCTTTGGGCCGGTAAGGAATGCTCTCTATCTCGGGGCTCCCTCCTTCGCTGGCAAGGGCGCTGGCATGGGTGCTGGCAAAGGTGGACCTCAGCGCCGACATTATTCTTTGACACATACCGTGGTTGTTCCTTACTCTTAGCCATTCTCCGAAGTTGAAATTCCGTGCTGCCGGCCGCCTCAGGGGTCGGTTATCCGCGCATGCGAAGGAGCCGTGCACGATGAAGATCGCAACGAAGATTCCAGCGAAGATCGAATGGGGACCGGCCAACCGAGTCGCGTTGGCCGGCTTGGCGTTCGTCGCCTTTCTGGTGCCGGGCAGCGTTGGCGCCCAGGAGTCGTTCCAGGACGAAGTGACCTTCACGCGCGACATCGCGCCCATCCTCCAGCGGAGTTGCCAGAATTGCCACCGGGACGGCGGGGTCGCACCTATGTCTTTGGTCACATACCAGCAGGTGCGCCGCTTCTCAAGCAGAATCGTGTATCGGACGGGCCTCCGCGACGTGGCTGGTGCGATGCCGCCTTGGTATGTGGAGAAGAACATCGGAATCCAGCACTTCAAGAACGATCCCTCCCTGAACGATCTGGAGGTAGCTCAGATTGCGGCGTGGGTGGAGAACGGGATGCCGGAGGGCAACCCCGCCGACATGCCTCCGCCGAGGGTTTTTCCCAACGACGATGTCTGGGTTGCCGGTGAGCCGGACATCATCGTCAAGACCAACGAAATCGTTGTTAAGGGGGGGGCGCCCGACTGGTGGGGCGAGATTGAGAACGTGCCCATCGGGCTTACTGAGGATCGGTATGTGTCCTCAGTGGAGATCAAGGAGGTCAACGACGTCGACAATCGCAGCGGGGAAGACGCCCGGCAAACGGTTGGCGGACGGTACGTCTTCCATCACATGATCTGGAGCACCCGGGTAGTCGACGACGGCGAGGACACCGGACAGTTCGCGGACAGAGACGAGACCGACGTGGGCTGGCCTGTCCATGAAGTCGGCCGCAATCCGGACATGTTCGCGCCGGAGGCGGGCCGGCTCCTGAGGGCGGGCTCGAGCGTCGTGTCCAACTCGGTTCACCTGCACTCGAATGGCGTGGACACACGCTCCCACCTCGAGATCGGGTTCCGGTTCCACCCCAAGGGCTACGAGCCGGAGTTCCAGCGGACTGGTTTGGGGCTGGGGAACGGCGTCGACATCGACATCAGAGGGAACGAGAAGGATCAGGAGCTCCACGCTTACCGTGTGCTGAGTGAGCATACGAAGCTCGTCACGTTCGAGCCCCATCTGCACGCGCCCGGCGCCCGCATGTGCTTGGAAGCCATCTGGGGATACAACGTCGAAACGCTCTCATGTGTGGGCTACGACCACAACTGGGTGCGGGGCTACGCGTTTGAAGACGACGCTGCGCCGCTTCTGCCGAAGGGCACCGTTCTTCACATCATCGGATACATGGACAACACGGAGGCCAATATCAACGTGCCGGATCCCAGAAATTGGCAGGGATCGGGCAATCGCTCCGTCACCAACATGTTCATCGACCTCGGAATGCGCGTCTCGATGACCGACGAACAGTTCGTCGCAGAGATGGCTGAACGAAGGGAGCTCCTCAATCTGACCGCGAACGATCACGTGATCGGTTGTCCTCTATGCACCGTCCTGCCGGAGGAGGCTGAGGAGGAGGACAGCAGGTGAGACGAGTTCTTTTCACGGCCTTGGCGGTGCTGCTGAGCCACCCAAGCCTGGATGCGCAGCTGAGTTATTCTCGGGGCCAGAACGTATCCCCCGGGTACGAAGGGTGGGAGGAAAACGAGGACGGATCTTTCAGCTTCCTGTTCGGCTACATGAACCGGAACTGGCTCGAGGAGATCGACGTGCCGGTGGGACCGGACAACATGATCTCCCCCGGCCCCGCGGATCAGGGCCAGCCGACCCATTTTCTGCCGCGCCGCAACCGGTTCATTTTCAAGGCGCGGGTCCCATCCGACTTCGGCGATCAAGAGATGGTGTGGACGCTCACAACCCAGGGAGTCACGGAGTACGCGTATGCGTCGCTCCGTACGGATTACAAGGTTGACCCCATGGTGATCGCGTCTGAGACAGGCGCGCTCGGCGCGGGAACGAGCAGCCCGGAGACGCGGTCGAACCGGGCGCCCGCAGTCCGGATCATCGGGGACCGAGAGTTGACTGCGCGGGTTGGCCAACCGCTCACGTTGGTGGCGGAGGTCACTGACGACGGCCTTCCTCGGCGCCGACGTGATCGGTCCGCCGCCGCTGCCGCGCCAGCGGCGGCGGATTCTGCTGCTGCTGGTGATTCGCCAGTTTCCGATGATGCCGCCGCCCCGAGCGACGAGGCGGACAAAGGCCCCAGGCTATCTGCGCGGGCGCTGCGACCCCCGTCACGGGTCACCGTGGGCAAGATCGTGGGGCTGCACCTGTCCTGGTTCGTATATCGAGGCCCTGAATTCGTTCATCCTGGCCCTGAATCGGTGGTGTTCGATCCGATTCAGGTGAAGGTATGGGAGGATACGCGGGCCGCCGCGAACTCTCCTTGGGGACCTCTCTGGGTTCCGCCTGAATTGCCGGAAGACGGGCGCTGGGAGGTGCAGGTCACTTTCGACGAACCGGGCACCTATGTGCTACGTGCTCGCGCGGACGACGGAGCTGCGTACACGGATGAAGACGTGACCGTCAACGTGACCACCCTCTTGCCCTGACGAGCTACCCAGACCCGGTGATCAGGCGTTTCCTCGTAAAGGGAGCCTCACGGATGCAGAAGGTCGTACGCCGTATCGCCCGGGGTGGCGTGTGTCTCGCCCTGATCGCGTCGGTCGGCTCCTGCGGTGGAGCGAGTCCTGACGAAGACAGGACCTCCGCCGCCGATGGCGCCGACATTGAAATCACGCCCTTTGTCGGAGCTGGCGTGTAGCTCGAGTTCGACGAAACCGTAATCCACGTCGATCCGTGGAGTAGGGTCGATTACGGCAACGCGAAGCCCGCCGACCTCATACTCATCACCGACACGCCCGGGGACCACCTCGACCCCGACTTGATCGCGCAGCTTCGCAAGCCCGGAGCGCCCGTAGTGCTTCCCTCCACTCCGGAAGCGGCGAGGGACGAGGGGGCACGCGAGCGGCTTCTGAGAGTCCCCGACGGCATCGTCATGAACAACGGCGACAGAATGACGTTGGCGGGCGTGTTTGTGGAAGCCCTTCCGATGTACGACATCATCCCAGGGGATCTGTTCCACTCGAAAGGCGATGGCAACGGTTACATCATCACAGGCGGTGGCAAGCGCATCTATTTGTCGGGGGTCACCGAATGCTTTCCAGAGATACAGACCCTCCAGGACATCGACATCGCGTTCATTCCGATGAACCTGCCCAACGGCAGGATGGTGCCGCTCGCGGCGACGGAATGCGTGAAGCTCATCAGACCCGCAGTGGTTTATCCGTATCACTACTGAGAGATGCCGATCGATGAATTCGGCGAGGCTCTTCGCGGTGAGACGGATATCGAAGTGCGCGTGCGGGACTGGTATCCGCCCGACGCATAGGCGGGCGAGCCGTTCGACGTCCAGCGAGGTCCGTAGCCGAGCCTTTCCGATTGCCCTTCTAGGGTAGGGCGACCGTTACGAACCTCCGGAGAATCGCCTCGGTTTCCGGCGTCTCAGGTGTGGCGGTCGAAAAATCTTCCAGCGTGGCGTGCCCGGTAAGGGGCAGATAGACCGGATATTGGGCGATTCGCGCGATGATGCCCTCGCGGTCCAGTTCCGGATGAAACTGTGTGCAGTAGATGGGCTTGCCGGGGAAGCAGAACGCTTCGTTCTCCACGGTATCGCTCGACGCCAGAAGCGTAGCTCCCTCGGGGAGCCGCGTGACGATATCCTCGTGGCCGATCTGTACCTGGAATCGGTCGCCGAGAGCGCCGAACACGGGGTCCTCCTTACCCTCAGGCGTAAGCTTCAGCCAAAGTGTCCCGACTTCCGCCTGACTGCGGTCCGTGACCACCTCCCCGCCCAGGGCTCTGGCCATGGCTTGGAAGCCCCAGCAAGAAGCGAACGTTGGCTTGGATGTGTCGTGTAGCTGACGCATGGTTTCCAGCGCCGCGGGCAGCCACGGGCCACCTCGGGCGACGGAGTAGTCGCCGCTTCCACCCAGGAGGACCACGTCGGCTTCGCCGAGTTCGCTCGGGGAGGGCACTCCGCCCAAGAGATCGAAGATGCGAATCCGATCCGGATCGCAGCGAAACGAACGGGAAAAGCACTGGATTTCGTGCTCCCGCATCGGGTCGTCGGGATTGCGGACCTGAAGGAGCAGGAAGTCGGGCTGGCGTGCCGTGCTCAGTGGCCCTGCACCACCTGGTTCCGCAGAATGCCGACGCCCTCGATTTCGACCTCGTAGACGTCACCCGGCTCCATCGCGCTGGTGGCGCCCATAGTGCCAGACCAGATCAGATCGCCGGGCTCGAGCGTGAAATATTGCGATATGTAGCTGACCATATGGTGCATGTTGAAAATGAGGTCGGAGCTGTTCTCCTCCTGACGAGCCTCACCATTGAGGCGTCCCTCGATCTGGAGGTTGGTGTAGTCCAACCCCGCCACCAAGACGGGGCCCACGGCGTTGAACGTCCGGCTGCCTTTCGCCCGGATCCATTGGATGTCACCGGCTTGCCAAGCGCGTTCGCTGACGTCGTTTCCGGCGGCTACGCCGAAAATATATGCCGGCGCCTCTTCCGGACTCACGTTCATCGCACGCCTGCCGATCACGACCACCATCTCTGCTTCGTAATGGAGATTCTGAGATCCCGCAGGGCGCACGATATTTTCGCCGGGGCCGATGATCGAGCTCGCGGGCACCGTGAAGAGACCTGGATACTCCGCCGGATCGCCGGCGATATGGCTGCGGAAGTTGAAAGCCGTCATGAAGACCAGGGTCGGATCGACCGGGGCCTTCATCGTCACGGCGGATTCCGTAGTCGTTCGGCCCGTACGCATGCCGCCGAGGTAGGGAGCGTCGCTTAGTTGGCGAATCGTGGTGCCGTCCAACTCACCCCACGAGATGTCTCCAGCCTGCTCGTATCGCACGTAACGGGTCTGGGCGTCGGCTGCATCGACAACTACTGTCGCGGCAATGGCGCCGAGAATTACCAATGTCGAAAAACCCTTCATGGAAAAAATCTCCCGTGGGGACCTCACGGATCGTCCCGCCCGCGTATGCAGGAGACTTTCGGGGAGGGCGAAACTTCGAACGCTACCGTAGGTCGCGGGCTCGGGGCCGTCAAGGTGAAGAGGGTCTCTTAAGCACGGCTCAACGGACCGCCGGCCCACCCTCGCGATCGTCCGGCACGAATCGGTCCCGGGCGGGCATGACCACTGCCGGTAGGGTCTGGGCATTCATGACCGCGTCCTCCGGGATGATTTCATTGAGGAAGAGGATATACGCCGCTACGGCGTAGACCTCGTTGGCCGTGAGCGACCCCGGGGACGTTATCGGCATGGTGCGGTTCACGTAGTCGAATATGGTCGTGGCGTACGGCCAGTAATTTCCGACGGTCTTGAGAAGCCCTCGGGTTTCACCGAACGGAAACCCCTCACGTGGCTCGCGGCCCACGAGTTGAGCCATCGGACCCTCTTGCCCGGTGACGCCATGGCATACCGCGCACTTACCGTCGTAGACGAACTTGCCCTCAGCGACTGAGCCGCTCCCCGGAGGAGCGTCGGCTCCATCCGGTCCGAAGTCGATGTTCAGCGCGGCGATCTCGGCCGGGGTGGCGTCCCGGCCGATGGCGAAAGAGCCCGGCCACTCCGCGGCACTCGACACCACGGTGCCTGTTTCCAGGTCTGGGGCATTCGGAGCGTTCGGGGTATCCGGAGCGCATCCGTGCACCGCCAGGGTCCCTGCCGCAAAGAAACCAGACAAGGCCGCACGCACGCACCACCGCGTCACTGCGCCTCTCCCTGGGCGAAGAACACACGCCCGTCCGCTTCGACCTTCCATGGCCGGATCGTGTTGTAGTGGTAGGAGGTGCCTTCGCCACGAGCCGCGATCTGGGTCTCCAGATCCGGCTGCACGTAGCCGGTCTCGTCGATCGCGCGGCTCATGAGCAGAGCTTCTCCGCCGTCCCAGTTCCAGATGTGCCGGAAGCGTGTCGCACACTTCGAGAGCACCGGATCCTGAAGTTGAGCGGGCACCCACGTGCGCCCCCCGTCCGTGCTCACTTCCACACGTGTGATGCGGCCCCGGCCGCTCCACGCGAGTCCACTGATTTCCCACCAACCCCGCTCCGGAAGCACAAAGGGAAAGGCGGGGAAGGTGATGGTCGACTTCGCATCCATGACCAGGCTGAACTGCCGGACTGTCCCGTCGGCGAGTGGGTCCGTGTACTTTGAAGTTTCGTCGCGCGTCATCGAGGGCCGGTCGGACGCTTCGAGGCGGCGGATCCATTTCACTTGGGCGTTGCCCTCCCACCCAGGGAGCAGCAGCCGCGCGGGATAGCCCTGCTCCGGACGGATCGCTTCGCCGTTCTGCCCGTACGCGATCATGGCGTCGTCGAGAGCCTTTTCCACCGGAATGCTTCGGGACATCACCGCCGCATCCCCACCCTCAGCCAGCAACCAACTCGCCTCCGGGTTGATCCCCACTTCACGCAAGAGCGTGGCCAGTGCCACACCGGTCCATTCGCTCGTGCTGAACAGGCCATCGATCTGGCTCGGCGCGCGCTCCCGAGGCGCATTCCGGTTATAGGCGGCGCCGCCGTTCCCGGAGCACTCCACGAAACAGATCCGCGACTCAGCGGGGAACCGCTTCAAGTCGTCGAGCGTGAATGTCATCGACCGATCCACCATCCCGTGGATCAGGAGTTCGTACCGATCCGGGTCGATGGCAGGAACGCCGGCGTGGTGCCGCTCAAAGTGGAGATCCGCAGGTGTGATGATGCCCCGAAGCTGCTCGATCGGGGTCCTGGAGGCACCTGTGGCCGCGGGGCTGCCCATGCCGCGGCGCGGCTGCTCCACCGGCGCCCGTTGGCCGAGCACGCTGGTGGGCCCCCCGAGCATCTTCGTGGGATCCGCCTGTGCGGCCTGCAAGCCGGCGGCTTCCTCTGCCACCACGAGCGCATCGGCTTGCGTCTTCAGGAGGCCCCCGGCGATCAGCCCCCCCGTGGCTCCCAACATCGTGCGTCTCGAGATGTTTCCCATCGGTCGTTCCTCGATTTCGGTAGGCCGCTCGTGAGGAGACACAACCTCTGTCCATACCCGTGCCGTCCGCAAGCCGTCTGGTCGGGGACAAGGTGTTTGACACCCTGCTGGGCTTAGTCTAAGGTTGATGCATGCTGCGGATGAGAAGGCACCTGAGTGATCGTTTCAATGCCGGTTTAGCGGTTTGGATAGTGGCGTTGAGCGCGATCATCCCGTCGCTGGACCGAGAACTGCTGGGGTCAGAAACCTCGATCGCGTCGGGGCGACACGAGGCGTGCGCGCATCCCCACCACGACCACAGTATCTGCATCCAATTCGGCAAGCGGGGCTGGTCCACCGACGCATCGATTCCGCTGCAGGTGCTTCCGCCTGCGCCGGGCGAGGCCCTCTCGATCATTCACCATCTCCCCGTCGAATTCCACCGCATCGTCCGCACCCAATCCCGAGCTCCACCACCCACCACCTGAGAGCCCTCCGCGTATCTAAGAGGGCCGATTTCGCAGTCGAGCGCTGACTCAGGCGATAGCCCTCGCGCTTGAGTGCCTTCCCGCTCGTGTTCTCCGGTTGAAGACGCCGGGGGACGCGGATTCTCAGGAGTACCATGCGAAGAAATCTTTCCGGAAGCTTCAGCGCTTTCGCTTTGGTGTGGGCCGTCGCGGTGGGCCCGTGCCGGGCGCAGGCCCAGGACGTGCCGTCCGCGCAACTTGATTCTCTCCGGGCTGAGCTCGAGCTGTTGCGGGCGCGCTTCGACAGCCTCGGGGCCGTCGTGGCTGGTGGCTCAGTGGGTTCTGAGGTGACGGATCAAGATGCAACAACAGACCCACTCGCCCGGCTCCGGGCGGCGGCCCGAGCCGCCGCGGGTGATGCTGCACCAGACACGATGGCCCAAGCACAGGGCACGCAGGAGTTCGTTGGTCGCGCACGGTCACTGCAGGCCCTGAATCCGGAGATCAGCCTGAATGGGGACGTCTACATGTCCATCCAGAGTGAGACCCCCCGCGCCGAGAACTTCATTCCTCGCGAGTTCGAGTTGTCGTTCATATCGGCACTGGACCCCTATGCCCAGGCCAAAGTATTCCTTTCCGCGGAGGAGGAGGGGGGTCGGATCGAAGTGTTTCCCGACGGAGGAGAGGAGGGCGAAGAGGGCGGTGTTGCGGTGGAGGAGGGGTACATCGAGTGGGTCGCGCTGCCCGGCGGTCTCGGTATCAAAGTCGGGCGCTTCTTCCAGCAGTTCGGCCAGCTCAACCGATGGCATTCCCATGCGCTTCAGTTTCAGAGCCGCTCCCTCCCACACCTCGCTTTCATCGGAGAGGAGTCCTTGGCCCAGGACGGCGCCTCCGCCCATTGGCTGCTTCCGACCGGGGGCTCGGGAGCGTATGAGGCCACCGTGGAAGTCACCCGGAGTCGCAACGAGATCCTTTTCGGGGAGTCGCACCGGCTCAGCTATCTTGGCCATATGAACGGGTTCTGGCAGCTGTCTGAGTCCACTGACCTGGATCTGGGCCTGAGTGCTCTTTTCGGCGACTACCGGGATCTTACCGGACGACGCGGGAATCGCCTGTTCGGGGCGGAAATGTCGTTCAATTGGGCCCCGCCTGAGCGATCGCTTTACCGCGGAGTCGTCGTACGGGGGGGCGTTATGCTCTCGGATCCCGGGGCGTTCTCCGGATTCACCGAGCCGGAGGCGGCGCTGGGCGTCTGGACACTCGCCGAGGTCAAGCTTTCTCGCCAGTGGATTGCGGGCGGGCGCTATGAGTGGGTGGAAAATCCGGAGGATCCCACCGAGTCGGCGTGGCTTGCCTCCCCAGCTCTGACCTACTGGCAGAGCGAATACGTGCGGCTGAGGGCGGAGTACGATGTCCTGGGAAATCCTGGAAATACGACGGGTCAGTTCACGCTTCGAATCACGTTCGCGATGGGCCCGCATAAACACGAAACGTATTGAGGGGGATGACAAGATGCTGAGAACCATCACGGTGGTCACGGTCTTGGGGTTGCTGGCCGGGAACGCAGCCGCGCAAGGGGATCCCGTCCGGGTCGTTGCGACGCTTCCGGTCTATGCCGACCTCGTCCAGAAGATGGGAGGCGCGGCAGTCGAGGTGAGCGCCATCGCGGCACCGAACGAGGACGCGCATTTCGTACGTCCGAAGCCGAGCTTCGCGCTGTCGATCCGACGAGCCGATCTGTTCGTCACGACGGGACTCGACCTCGAGATCTGGGCTCCGACCGTACTGGACCGGGCCGGAAACGCGGACGTGGCCGAAGGCGGAAGGGGGTACGTGACGGCCTACACGGGGATCGAATTACTCGACATCCCCGTAACGGCGGACCGGAGTGGAGGAGACGTGCATATCTTCGGTAACCCCCACCTCACCACCGACCCCCTCCGAGCTCTCCAGGTGGCTCGCAACATCGCCGTGGGTCTCGGTCGCGTGGCGCCGGACCGGTCCGCGGTCTGGAATGCGGGACTGGCCCGCGTGGAGGCAGAGATCCATCGGCGGCTGTTCGGAGATCGGCTCGTGGAGCTCCTGGGTGGAGATCTACTCGAACAGCTCGCGCTGCAAGGGAACCTTCATGCTTTCCTGGAGAGTGAAGAGTTCGAGGGCCGTCCGCTCATCTCTGAGTTGGGTGGCTGGTTGGGTGTGGCGGAAGCGTTTCGAGGCCGGGACATCATTTGCTACCACAAGAACTGGGCGTACTTGGAGGATCGGTTCGGTGTGCGTTGCGCTGAGTTCGTCGAAGCCAAACCCGGGATTCCTCCGACTCCGGGGCACGTGGCCTCGCTTCTGGAAAAAATGACGAGTGAGGGGATCACGGTGATCCTCGCCGCTTCCCACTACGACGAACGAAAGGTCGAGACGGTGGCCCAACGTGGGAGGGCTCGCTCAGTCGTGGTCCCGATGAACCCTGGGGGGAGGACGGGTGTCGACGACTACTTCGCCCTCGTGGACACCTGGGTGGACGGTTTGGCACAGGCGTTCACCGGGCCCGGGCGCTGAGGCCCGGTCGCCCCAGAGCCCGACTCGGTCCTTCCTTCAAGGAGCACCAATGCTCGATCTCATGATCCCGCCGATCGCCGCCGGCCTCGTGATCCTCTCGATCCACGTGTATCTGGGCCTCCACGTCATCGCGCGCGGCGTGATTTTTGTCGACCTCGCATTCGCGCAGATCGCGGCGCTCGGTGCCACGGCGGGATTTCTCATGGGCGTCGACCATGACACGCCGTTGTCCCTGGCTCTTTCGGTGGGCTTTACCATCGTGGGGGCGCTGATCTTTTCCTTCAGCCGCCTCGAGGAGACCGTCGTTCCCCAGGAGGCCGTCATCGGCATCATTTTCGTTGTGGCTTCTGCTGCCGTGATCCTGATCGCGGGGTTCACGGCGGAAGGTGCGGAGCACATCGCCGAAACGTTGACGGGTACGTTGATCTGGGTCGCGTGGCCCCAGATCATACGTATGGCCGTGGTCTACACCGTCCTCGGCGTGATCTACTACATATTCAGGAAGCCGCTCCTGTCGGTGTCCCTCGGGGAGAAGTCACCCCGGGCTCGGGCGTGGGATTTTCTCTTCTACGTGCTTTTCGGAATCGTCATCTCGCTCTCGGTGCCGGTGGCTGGGGTGCTCATGGTGTTCAGTTCACTCGTCATGCCCGCGGTCGTGGCGTTCCTCTTCACGAGCCGGTTCAGCGCGGCTCTCTGGATCGCTTGGGGCGTCGGTGCGGTCGCGCTCGTGACCGGCGTCGTGGCGTCTTTTCGTTGGGACATCCCCACCGGTCCTCTACTTGTATGCACATTCGGATTGGCCGTGGTGATCGGCATGCTGATTCGGTTTGTTGCGGGCGTGCGCCCGGGTTCGGTCCTGCAACCATAGATGCCGCATCTCTCTTCTCCGGTGATCGTCACGGCCGGGGTCCTGACCCTGGGAATATTCCCAGGGTCGCTCGGTGCCCGGGAGACGCCGGCTGCCACGCAAGTCCAATTGAGGCAGACCGAGCAGGCCAGTGGCACTCAGATGCTCCTTCAGGCGATCAGTCCGGTCGACGATGAGGTGGTTTGGGTAAGCGGCCACGGTGGCACCTTTCTCCGTACCGTCGACGGAGGACTCAACTGGTCGGCGCGGGTGGGTCCCGGCGCGGATACCCTCCAGTTCAGGGATATCGACGCCTTCGACGCTCGTACGGCGTACTTGATGAGCGCCGGCCCCGGCCCTCTCTCTCGGATCTACCGAACGGACGATGGAGGGGATAGCTGGAACCTCCAGTTCTTGAACGAACACTCAGAAGGGTTTTTCGACTGCATGGCCTTTTGGGATTCGAGACGAGGCATCCTCTACGGCGACGCGATCGAGGGAACGCTCTTCGTGCTGCGTACCGAGGACGGCGGGGCGTCCTGGGACCGTGTGCCCGAGGAGGGGCTGCCCATTGCACAGGAGGGGGAGGGGGGCTTTGCAGCGAGCGGCAGTTGCGTGACGACGGGAAGTGGGGGCAGGGCGTGGATCGCCACCGGAAACGGTGAGCAGGCCCGGGTGCTCTGGACGGAGGATGAGGGACGCACGTGGCAGGCCAGTTCTGTGCCGGTGGCCGGCGGACCGGCGGCCGGTCTGACGACCATCGACGTGCTCGACGACGCGCTATCGATCGCGCTCGGTGGCGTGCTTGGCCAGGACACGGTGGGCGTCGACAATGTGATCCTCAGCTCGGACGGGGGGCGTACGTGGCGGCTTGGAGGGCGGCCCGATATGGTGGGACCGGTCTACGGTTCATCCTGGGTGCCGGGCGCGGAGACGCCCACCGCCTTTGCCGTCGGGCCGGCCGGCGCGGACTACTCGCTGGACGGCGGACTGACATGGCGCGCCGCCGCGCGAGTCCCATACTGGGCGGTTTCATTTGTCTCGCCCAGCGCGGGGTGGGCCGTCGGCCCCGGCGGGAGGATCACTCACTTGGCCTTTCTGGACCCATGATGGCGATCGAGTAACGATGAGTGATCTTGAACGACCAAGAAGTGGAACTTACGATCCTGTTTTCGGGATTAAGGACGTCACGCTACAGTAGGTGCCGACCGGCCGCCCGCCCGACTGGAGAAGGGAACCATGCTGATCAGAAAGCCCAACGACATCCCGTCGTCTGAGATCACGCCTGAGCGAGTCTATATCAATCGCCGCGAGTTCATTGGGAAGAGCGCAGGGATCGCGCTCGGAGGGGCTGCCGGGAGCGCACTGATCGGCGGGGGCATAGGGGGCGCGCGGGCGGGCGGGCCCCGTCATCTATCGGCCCAGACCCCGGGTGGCCAGAGGGACTGGAGCACCGTGCGCTCCGAAAGGGACGAGGTGTTGACGCCGTATGAGGACGTGACCTCCTACAACAACTTCTACGAGTTCGGAACCCAGAAGGAGGACCCCGCCCGAAACGCGCATACGCTCGAGCCCCGACCTTGGACGATCGAGGTGGGAGGATTGTGCGCCAATCCCGGCGTGTACGACCTGGAGGATTTCATCCGGCCCGGGACGATGGAGGATCGGGTCTACCGGATGCGGTGCGTAGAGGCTTGGTCCATGGTGATCCCCTGGTATGGTTTCGCTCTAAAAGACGTGATCGACCGTGCCGACCCACTCGGAAGCGCGCGTTACGTAGAGTTCAAGACGCTCCACGATCCCGTTCAGATGCCCGGTCAGCGTTCTCGGGTCCTGGCCTGGCCCTATGTGGAGGGCTTGCGACTGGATGAGGCGCGCCACCCTCTCACGATCTTGGCAACCGGCGTTTACGGTCGCGATCTTCCTAACCAAAACGGTGCACCCATCCGGCTCGTCGTGCCGTGGAAGTACGGGTTCAAGGGCATCAAGTCCATCGTGAGTATGACGTTCATGGAGCAGGAGCCCTATAACACGTGGAAGAGGTCGGCTTCGTTCGAGTATGGTTTTTACGCCAACGTGAACCCGGAGGTCAACCATCCACGGTGGAGCCAGGCGCGGGAGCGGCGGCTCGGTGAGCTCCGCAGACGTGAGACCCTGCTGTTCAACGGGTACGTCGATCAGGTGGCCGGCCTCTACGCGGGGATGGATCTCCGGGTCTACTACTGAGCGTACTCATACTGAGCGGATCGAACCGGCTCAGGCCGACCGACCCCGCAACGTTCGAATGCACGCCCCGTTGAGCGAGAGTTGAACAAGAAGCGCAGTCGCCTTCTACTCAAGGGGGTGGTCTGGCTCTTGGGTCTCGCGCCTGCCGGGTGGCTCTTCTGGCGCGGGGTTACCGATCGCCTTGGCGCCAACCCGATCGAGGAGATCCTGCACCGGCTGGGCGACACCGCCCTGATTTTCCTCCTGGTCACGCTGTCCATCACCCCCATTCGGCGCCTCACGGGGTGGACGAGCCTCGCTTCGCTCCGGCGTCCGATCGGGCTCTTCGCGTTCTTCTATCTGACGACGCACTTCCTTTGGTACAGCATCGTGGATCAAACACTCGACTGGGATTTCATCGTCGAGGACGTCGTCATGCGCCCGTATATCCTGGTGGGCGTGACGGCTTGGTTGCTGCTGATTCCCTTGGCGATCACTTCCACCAAAGGATGGATCCGGAGGCTCAGGAAGAACTGGCAGAGGCTCCATCGCTTGGTGTACGTGTCGACCTCCTTGGGCGTGCTGCATTTCTACTGGCAGGTGAAGGCGGACACGTACTGGCCGATCGTGGCCACGACCGTGCTGGTCGTCTTGATGCTCCTTCGTCTTCGTTGGCGGAAGGGATCGAGCCATGTGTCGTCCGGAGGCGAGGTGGCGCCCGCAGGCCAAGGGTCGTCCTCGGACTGATCCCGTGAATCCACTTGAGCGATACCGGACGATCATCCCCGACTGGGAGGGGTTTCGGGACACCATGCTTCGTCGTGATCCTCCCACGCTCCGGGTTCGCACGGGACGGATCTCATCGGCGAGCCTCAAAGACCGGCTCCAGGCTCAGGGCTTCGTACTCTCGGAGGTGGAGGGGTTGCCGGACTTCTTGCGCGTGATCGACGGTCCCCACGCCGTGGCCGACACCCTCGAGAACTGGCTGGGCCTGTTCTACATCCAGCAAGCCTCCACAGGCGTGGCTGCGCCCCTTCTGGCGCCCCGTCCGGGTGAGCGGATCCTGGATCTTTGTGCCGCTCCGGGAGGAAAGACCACCCACGCTGCCGACCTCATGCAGGACCGCGGTTGCATCGTGGCCGTCGACCGGAACGAGGATCGCATACGGGCTCTGCTCGGAAATATGTACCGTACGGCGCACCCGAACGTGCTCGTGGTGGCAGGGGACGGCCGGTCACTGCCCGATGGGGCGCTGTTCGACCGCGTGCTGGTGGATGCCCCCTGTTCGGCCGAAGGGACGTTGCGCAGGAAACACGGCAAACCGAGGGGGCAGACGACCAAGTTTCGCAGGCAGGCGCCTCGTCGGCAGGAGGCGCTGCTCCGGAGAGGCATCGCCCTCACACGCCCGGGGGGCACGGTCCTCTACTCGACCTGCACGTTCGCCCCGGAAGAGAACGAGGCCGTCGTCGATCGCGTTCTCCGAGATGCTCCCGTGGCACTCGAACCGATCACGATCGACGCCCCGCACGCCCCCGGTCTCACGTCTTTCGAGGGCCAGACCTTCGACTCCAGTCTCGAGGGCGCCTGCCGGATATATCCTCACCACTTCGATTCAGGAGGACTGTTCCTGGCACGTCTCAAGCGGCTCAGCGGGGACGAACCCGTCGGTTCCGTCGTGGACGATGCGGCGGGGCTACCCGGATGGAGTCCCGTGCCGGCCGCCTTTCCGGACGGGCGCACGGATCCCCAGGCAGCGGCTGAAATCATCGAGGCCGGGTTCGATCGGCTGGAATCTTTGTTCGGGATCGAAGCGGACGTCCGGAGCGACTTCGGATGGATCGTGAGAGGCGAGGATCTTTGGGTCCATCGCTGTGAGGGCTGGCCGTTGGGAAGCTGGACTGAGGGCGATCATTGGCGGGTGGTCTCGGTCGGCCTGCGGGCCATGGTGCCGGACTACCGGAATCGTCCCCGGCCGACCAACGATCTATTTCGGCTCCTCGAAGGGGCGATTCTTCCCAAACTGGTCTCGCTCTCCGTGGATGAGTGGACAACGCTTCTGGGCGGCGAGGACGTCGCGGTCCCAGGCGTCGAATCCGGGTTCGTGCCCTTGGGACTCCAGGGGCACGTCGTAGGTCGAGGCCTCGTGCGGGGAGAAACCGTGCAGCACGAGATTCCGAAGGTGCCTGCACGCTGGCTGGCAAAAATATTGGAGCTGGTTTCGAGTCGCTCGACGTCGGGGCTGGAAGGGTGATCGGAAAGGGGGGCGGAGAACGGTCAGCCAAGAACCCCCGGGAAATACTTCGCTACGAAACGAGCGTCACACGGGGCCAGGCCGAGCGTCGGTAGCGAATCGAGCTCGAACCAACCGATTTCGGTGTGCTCAGTCGGTTCGGGCTTACCCCGGATGCCAACATCGAGAAACCGGACCAGGAACGGTGAGCCGGGGTCTCGGCACTCGTAGATGACCCTCCCGACCGATATCGTCTCCACCCCGAACTCCTCGAGGAGTTCACGCGTCACCGCGTCGACCTCCGTTTCTCCCTCGTCTATTTTTCCACCGGGAAACTCCCACAAGCCTCCATGACGTTTATGGTCGGGTCTGCGGCCCAATAGGACCTTGTTCTCCCTCCGGATGATCGCCGCGACAACTGGAATATGGATCATGCCCTACGGTAACTTTTGGGGCGAACCGGGGCGACTTTTGGGACAGGCCGTGGCGAGAAATGTGTTGAGTGCCGCGGGAGGGGATTCCTAGCTTTAATCATAGGAACGGTCTCGATGGAACGGGTCGATCACGCAGGATCGACCCTCCTCAAATCTTCCCGGGGTGACTCGTGTCTAATCTCTTGCGCCAGTACTCTGTCCGGGCGGGGCAGGCGGTCGTCTGCTTCGCGTTCTTCGTCCTCTTGTCGCCCGCCGATGTGTGGGCGCAGGAGACTTCGATCCTGATGCTCCTAGACACCGATGGACGAGAACTGAAGATCGGCGACGAGGTCCGCGGCGCGCTTTCCGTGTCCGACTTCATTACGACGGGCGGCAGCTATGTGGAGGCGTGGGCTTTCGCGGGTAAGCCGGGCCAAGAGGTAACGATCGATCTCATCTCCGACGATTTCGATAGTTGCCTGTACCTGGCGGGTCGGGGTCTCGGGGGAACCCTTGCGGACGATGACAGCGGTGGCGCCTGTCATTCGCGGATCAACTTGACGGTCCTCGACCGAGGCCTCTTTCACGTGGTCGCGAGTTCCTCGTCGCGGAAAACCGGCACCTATGAACTCCTTATGTCCCTTGATCCCGGCCCCCTGGTGGAGCGATCCTGTGGTGGAGTCGACGGATCTGCGCTGGTCGCGCTGCCGACCGATGGAAGGGAGTTGGCCTGGAGCGATCCGACTCGAGTCCGACGACTTCGATGCGTATCTGTTCGCCTACGGTCCGGACATGAGTGAGACCATGACAGACGACGGCGGCGTGGGCCTGAACTCTGAGTTGACGGTTTTGTTTCCCGAGACCGGCACGTACATCATCGGGGCGGGGGCGCTGAGTTCCGGTTCGACCGGGTCGTACTCGCTGACCGTCACAGATCCCACCGATATGAACAACCTGTCAACCGATGGCCGGCCGCTCGAGGTAGGCGAGAACGCCAGAGGGACGCTCACCGCGGAGGATCCGGTCATCGACGGTAAGCTCGTGCAAGCATGGGCCCTCGAGGCGCGCGCCGGGGACTCGGTGAGGATCGATATGACTTCCGACGACTCCGACAGTTGCCTGTTCATCACCGGACCAGGTCTGGACGAGCCGGTGACGGACGACAACGGTGGCGAGGGCCTGAACTCGCATCTCGAGATCTCCCTCCCGGCCAACGGCGTGTACCTTGTCATCGCTTCGTCTCTCGGCGGAGACGCCGGCGCGTACCGGCTCCGCGTACGCTGACGACTAAGCTATTGGCCTCTCCCTGACCGTGGGGTACTCGATGCCGAGCTGCTCCAGATACGTATCGAATCGCGTGGGATCGTAGTAGAACGGCTCCATCAAGGGCCGATACCGCTGCATGATCTCCTGGTTCAGGAAGATGGCCGGCTCGTCCGTGTCCGAGATGAACGGGATGTACTCCTGCTCCTCGCTCTGGACGTCATTGAAATATGACCAAGCGTCTTCCACCAGTTCGGGCCGTAGGAGGAGATCCAAGAGGGTAAGTGCCTGCACTTTTGCACCCGCCAAGCTGCCCTTGTGCGCGATCGGTGTAGCCATCGCGATTCCGTTCGCCCAGTTGTGCCCCGGGCCCCCAGGCATGTTGGCGGGGTAACGCAGCGTCACGGTCGGCATGTTCCAGGAAACGTCGCCGATGTCGTCGGAGCCGCCCCCCAACGAACGATCGAGGTCGACGGGCCCTCCGAGATCTCCGATGGAGTCGGGCAGCCCCTGCTCCTCCTGGCCCAGCTCACGCTGGAGTCCGTTGGCCAGCGTCTGGTCGTCCTCCGTCCAGTCCGGCAGTCCGACGCGCTGAATGTTCTCGTAGGTCGCCTCGGCCACCGGTTTGTTGAAGTGGCGACTCCACGCCGAGCCCACGATCTGAATCGTGTCGATTTCCGTACCGGTCATGAGGGCGGCGCCCTCCGCCATAAGGATCGCGGCGTCGTATTGTTCCTTGGTCAGGGCGTAGTCGCGTTCTCTGAAGAAGAACCAGATCTTCGCTTGCTGAGGAACCACGTTGGGTTGGTCTCCGCCCTCGACGATGATGTAGTGCGACCGCGCGGCCGGTCGGAGATGCTCCCGTTTGAACTCCCACGCCTGCGCCATCAGCATCACTGCGTCCAACGCCGACCGTCCCCGCCAAGGCGATCCGGCCGAGTGCGCGGTCTCACCGGTGAAGCTGAATTGAGCTGAGATGAGGGCGTTGCCTCCGCTCTGGCCCCACGACACACCGAAGTTCGACGAGATGTGCGTGAACAGGTTCACGTCCACACCTTCGAAGACGCCATCCCGCACGAAGAAGGCCTTGGAGCCCAGTTGCTCTTCGGCGATGCCCGGCCAGATGAGCAGGGTGCCCGGGATGTTTTCCCTCTCCATGATCTCTTTCACGGCCAGGGCCGCCGCGATGTTCACCGCTTGCCCCGAGTTGTGGCCCTCACCGTGCCCGGGAGCCATGGACAGGATTGGCTCCCGGTACCCCACGCCGGGCTTCTGATTGGACTGCGGGATGCCGTCGACGTCCGATCCCATAGCGATCACCGGGCGGCCCGAGCCCCACCTCGCGGTCCACGCGCTCGGCATTCCGGCGACGCCCAACTCGATTTCGAAGCCATTATCTCTCAGGAGCCCGGTCAGGTACCGCTGGGTCTCGAACTCCTGAAAGCCGAGCTCGCCGAATGAAAACAATTGATCCACGATTTCCTGAACCAGCTTCGCGCGACCCTCGACCAACTCCAGGGCCTCGACTTTCATGGCTTCGAGGCGCGAGTCCGCGTCCTGGGCGGTCGCCGCGGCGATGGCCGGGGGAAGGAATGCAAGGAGCGTGAACACAAGGAGGGTGGGGAACGCGAGCGTGGCGGCGAAGGATCGTGGCAGCGAGCGGTGCATCTTCATTCTCCGGGCAAGAGCGGTCTCGCTGAGGCCTCGAAGACCGGTGTCCGATCTCGGGAAGGCCTCGAGCGTCAGTGGAACCCCGCAGGATGGGCCGCAATGTTGTGTCCGGCAACCTGGCGCGACGCTGAACCCCGCCGCTGGTGCCGTGTAGGTTGCCGAATTGTCGTGCTAAGGTGGTCGGCGACCCCTGGGCGAGTCGATATCCGGAGACGAACGGATTGGGCGGGTGCTGCCCGCAGTCGGGCGGCGTGTGCAGGTAGACCTCATCCAGGGTAGTCACCCCTTCGCGAATTCTCGATACTCGCGCCCGATCCGGTATCGCACGACGACATCGTCATCCACGGGTTCGACATGGATGTGGGACGCTCCCTGCGTAAGGCCTTCCTGCAGCAAGCGATGGACGAACGCGACTTTCGGGGCTTCGGTTTTTGCGGTGGGGTTCATGGCTCAGAGGTAGTTGGGCGAATTTATTCCATGCTCAATCCTGGGGCATAGCGGTGGGGTTGTGCGATGATGCTGTTCGCCCCCGAAGGCGAGTCCCGGTTCTTATATAGAGGCCTTAGGCGGCTCAGACGGGCGCGCGCTCCCGTTCCGGGCTCCGTGTCGGTGCTCGGGTGTGTTTCCACGGCGGGATTTCGGTCACATGTTCTGTGCGCCTGCCGTCCTCGCAGGGCCACCCGGAGCCCAAGGAGATCTGACATGACCCCTTTACTGAAGCAACGCACTCGGAAGATCCTCAGCGCGGTGGTTTTTCTTGCCACGGCAGAGGGCCCATCGGTCCTTTCTCCTGTAGGCTTGGCTGCCCATGCCATGCCCGCCCATGCTCGGGCCGCCCACGCGCTGCCCCTACCCCAGGCGACCGATCTGCCGTCGATTGCCGACAAGACCGAGGGGATGGAAAGGATCGACGGGTTTCTGCCCTTGTATTGGGATGAAGATCAAGGGCGTTTGTGGATGGAGATTCCGCAACTCGACCAAGAGATGATCCATTACGTTGGGTTCGGAGCAGGTTTGGGGTCGAACGATCTCGGTTTGGACCGAGGGGCTCTGCGAGGGTCCCGGATCGTGAAGTTCGAGAGGGTCGGCCGCAAGGCCATGATGGTGCAGCCGAACTACCGCTTCCGCGCCATCACGGACAACGCAGCGGAGGTCCGCGCCGTCAGGGATGCTTTCTCTCGCTCTATATTATGGGGGTTCGCGGTCGAGGCTGAGACCGACGGGCGGTTGCTCGTGGATCTCACGGGCTTCCTGGTCCGGGACGCAATCGGTGCCGCCCAGCGGATGCGTCCGGGGACTTACAGGCTCGATCCGAGCCGCAGCTCTATATACATGCAGATGACGGGAGCGTTTCCCTCCAATACGGAGTTGGAGGCAGAATTGACGTTCGTGCAGCAACCCGGGAGTGGAGCCGGCGGCGGGAGAGGCGGAGGGGGAGGGGGAAACGCGAATTTCGAAGGTGTCGGGAGCGTAGCCGCCTCGGGTGAGGCCGCGAGCATTCGCTTGCACCATTCGTTCGTGGAGTTGCCGGACGATGGGTACGAGCCCCGCGCGTTCGATCCGAGAGCCGGTTTCGGCTCGGTGGCTTTCCAGGACTACGCGGCCCCGTTGGGCGCGTCGATGACCCAACGGTTCATTCGCCGCCACCGCCTCGAGAAACGGGATCCGTCCGCTCGCGTAAGTGATCCGGTAGAACCGATCATCTACTATCTCGATCCGGGGGCCCCCGAGCCGATTCGTTCCGCGCTACTGGACGGGGCTCGGTGGTGGAACCAGGCGTTCGACGACGCAGGTTACCGGGACGCGTTTCAGGTCACGATCCGCCCCGACAGCATCAGCCCACTCGATGCTCGCTACAACGTCATCAACTGGGTGCATCGATCCACGCGTGGCTGGAGTACCGGTGGCTCCGTGACGGACCCGCGGACGGGGGAGATCATCAAGGGCGTCGTCACGCTGGGCTCGTTACGCGTCCGACAGGACTATATGATGGCCGAAGGGCTGCTTTCCCCCTATACGAATGGTGACGAGACGCCTCCGGAGCTCGCGGAGTGGGCACTCGCCCGAATCCGTCAGTTGGCTGCGCACGAAGTCGGACACACGATCGGGTTGGGGCACAACTACTACAACAGCGGGACCGGTCGCATCTCGGTGATGGACTATCCGCATCCGCTCATCGTTCTGAACGCCGACGGGTCGCTCGATTATTCGGAGGTCTACGACGTCGACATCGGCGATTGGGACAAAGTCGCCATCACCTACGGTTACCGGGAGTTCGCGTCTGGCACGGACCAGGGCACCGAGCTGGCGCGGATCCTGGAGGTCGCTTGGGGTGATGACATCCGTTACATGACCGGTCAGGACATCGGAATCTCGCCTCAGGCCGATCAGTGGGCGAACGGGACCGATATGGGTCACGAACTGGAGAGGATGATGGATGTCCGAGCGTCTGCGCTCGAGCGCTTCGGAGCCAACGCGATCCAGTCCGGCATGCCGATGGCCACCATCGAAGAGGCCCTCGTGCCGCTTTATATGCATCACCGGTATCAGGTCGAGGCCACGGCCTCGGCCGTCGGGGGGGTAGAGTATACGTACGCCGTGCGGGGCGATGGGCTCGAACCATTCCGACGGGTGTCGGGCGGGGCGCAGCGCAGTGCTCTCGATGCGCTCATGCGCACCATCGCTCCGGCGGAGCTCACCCTGCCGGCGCGCGTCCTGAATGCCATTCCGCCCCGCCCGCCGGGGTATGGCCGCCATCGCGAAATGTTTCCACGGTATACGGGTTCGGCGTTCGACGCGCTCACCCCTGCGGTGGTCGCCGCCGGCCAAACGCTGGCCATGGTGCTCGAGCCGAGCCGAGCCGCCCGTCTGGTGGAGCAGCACACGCTGGACCCGTCGCTGCCGGGTTTGGAGGAGGTACTCGAGAGTTTGTTCGAGGCGAGCTTGCATGCGGCCGCGAGTACGGACTACGAGGCTGCCGTGAAGCGGGTGGTCGAGGGGGTCGTGTTGGAACGGACGATGTGGCTGGCGGCGAACGCACCGATGCGCCAGGTGCGAGCGATTTCGTCCGCGGCTTTGAGCCGGATCCGGGACGACCTCCGGGCCAGGTCCGCGGTGGATCCGCACGCCGATTTGCTAGCTGGGGATATCCAACGCTTTCTGGAACGTCCCCGGGACGACGTTCCGGAACGCCTGGGGACGATCGCACCGCCCGGAGCACCAATCGGTCAGCCAGCCCTGGACTGGCTCGGATGGCTGGAGCCGTGGTGCTCTTGGATGGAGAATTTAGATTAAGAAAATCGTCGGGGGGAATGCCCGGAATGCGTGTTGACGCGACTGGTTGCGAGAGTTACCATTTTCGGACGTTACCCTCGCGGGGCGCGTGGTTTATGTGGCAGTGAGCTCTAGGTGGCCCGGGTTCCGGGTGTGTCTCAGGTGCAGTCAGTGGTCAAACCAAAGGGAGAACAATGAAAACAGGATTCCGTTCCAGAGTACTGACCAGGGTACTGAATGGGCTCGGTGTCTCGGTGATGGCCTTTCTGCTCGTGGCGTCGAGTATCGGCGCGCAGCAGGGCGGCACGGTCACCGGTCGGGTACTGGACAGTGACACAGGGCAGCCGCTGGCGGCAGTCCAGGTCTTTATCTCAGCATTGGACTTGGGCGGCCTGACGCAACAGAACGGCCGCTACCTGCTTCAAAACGTCCCCGCGGGTAGCCACATGATTTCTGCGGCTCGCATTGGGTACCGCTCGGCAGACGCACAGACCTCGGTCGGTGGCGGTCAGACCGTCGAGCAGAACTTTCTCATGACTGAGGAAGCCCTCGCGCTCGACGAGATCATCGTTACCGGGACGCCGGGTGGTACACAGCGGCGGGCCATCGGTAACACGGTCGCCACGGTGGCTGTGGGTGACCTCGTGAGCGACATCGCGGTTGCGAGCTTCCAGGACCTGCTGGCGGGGCGGACGCCCGGCCTGCAGTTCGTCACGCAGACGGGCAACGTGGGTGCCGGTTCGGGGATCACGATCCGGGGCATCACGAGCTTCGACACGAGTCGTAACCGGCCCCTCATCTACGTGGACGGCGTCCGGGTCAACAACGCGGACAACCTTGGGCCGACGATTGGAGAACAGACGGGCGGCCGTGGTCAGGCGATGTCAATGGACGACTTCAACCCTGAGGACATTGAGAGCATCGAGATCATCAAGGGACCGGCGGCGGCGAGCCTGTACGGAACGGAGGCGTCGGCCGGTGTGATCCAGATCATCACGAAGAGGGGAGCGCAGGGCGCGCCGGAGTTCAATGTCTCGATGCGCGGCGGGACCAACTACATGCGCGATCCGTCCTACAGGATGGGCACGATGTGGACGTGCCCGACCGACTTCAGCCCCGGCCCCGTGGACTGCCAGACCGAGGAGAGTCTCAGGAAGTACAACATGTACGACGAAGGTACCCGGTACATCAAGGAAGGATACTTCGACTGGCCAACCCCGAACCTCTATAGCAATGGCTTGGCCCAGAGCTACAACGTGGACGTCCGGGGAGGCACCGATGCGATCCGGTACTTCGTCTCGACCGGCTTCGACGACCGGGAGGGCATGGTCAAATTCAACACGGACCAGACCTTCCGGCTCCGTGGCAACATCGGCGTGGTCTTTGATGAGCACTTCTCGCTCGACGTCTCGACGGGGTACGTGGAGGGCAAGACGAGATTCATGAACGCGACCAAAGGGGACGGCGGAATCTGGGCAGACCTGCTCTGGTCCAACGGGCACCCGCTGGACCGCCTCAATCCCTTTGGCTCAGTGGGCTCCAACGCGCGTCTCGGTGGCTTCCAGGAGCACCTGCCCACCGACGTGTCGGACATCGAGGCCACCCGGCAATACAGCCGTTTCACGGGATCCGCGACGCTGAACTTCCAGTCCGGTGACTACTCCTTCGGGGCCCTCGACGCCACGCTCACGCAGCGGCTCGTCGTCGGGCTCGACAAGAGTTGGGACGTCAATTCGTCCTTGTACCCGTTGGAAGCGGGCCCTGTGCCCGGTCAAGGTGGTGCGTGTGTCTACTGTAGGGCCCCACAACAGGACTTGAGCCAATACCTCAATAATTGGAAAGCCGTCTATTCCGAGACGCTTACGGGGGAGATGGAGTTGACGCGGCCTATTCAGACGAACACCAGCTTCGACTACGCCATCACGCAGAACCTCGACTTGAACGGTGTGTGGGGATTCGCGACGTCGGTGGGAGCCCAGTTCTACACGGACAAGAACGAACGCTTCGGCAACCACGGAAACGGCTTTGCTTCACCGCTGTCGAGAACCATCAATCAGTTGTCCCAGTCCCAGATCGTTACCCGTTTCCATTCGATCGAAAACAAGTCGCTAGGCTTCTACGTCCAGCAGGAGGTGAGCTGGAACGATCGGGTCTTCGTGACGGGCGCGATGCGCTTCGACGACAACTCGACGTTCGGCGTCGACGCTACGGCGCTGAAATACCCGAAGCTATCGGGCACATGGGTCATATCTGAGGAGAGCTTCTGGAACATCGACGCGGTCAACTCGTTCCGCCTGCGCGGGGCGTGGGGCAAGGCGGGTCGTCAGCCGTCTGCCACTGCCGGGATGAACATCTACGCGGCGAATACCGGGCCGGCTGGCCAGCCGGCCATCCGCGCGTCGAGCCCGGGCAACCCGGCGATCAGGCCGGAGACGAGCACGGAGACCGAGTTGGGGTTCGATTTCGCCCTGTTCGACGACCGGCTTTCGGGCGAGTTCACCAACTACTCGCGGATGGACAAGGACGCGCTGCGCCCCATCGCGCTAGCCCCTAGCTTCGGCTTCCCGGGTTCGGTGGACCGTAACGTCGGCCGGATCAAAAGCTGGGGCTGGGAGGCGATTCTCAGCGCCCGCCTCTACGAGAGCGACGCCATCTCAATCGACGTCGATTTCGCCACCGATTACACAGCCAACCAGATCAAGAACCTGGGTGACTACGCGGGCATCTCGTCATCCCTGGCTACCGGCCTCTCGTACCCGAACGTCGTCCACGGGGACTTGGTCGTGGACGCGCAGTTCGTAGAGGGCGGCAAGTTCGCGAACTCCTTTAATAAGCAGTTGGACGCGCAGTGCGACCTCGGCGTCAGCTTGGCCCCGACCGGGACGTCCGACGTCGATCAGACACAGTGGGGCCGTGTTCCAGGCGGTCCGACGGTGGACTGCTGGTCGAATCAGAATCGGCGCATCTCGGTGGGCCAGACGTTCCCAGAGCACACCTACAGCGTGGCGCCCAGAATCAGCTTGTTCAACAACCAGTTCCAGATCAACGCGTTGGCGGAGGGTCGTTACGGCCGGCTGGCCGACGACGACGGCCACGCGTGGGGCCACTCGTACAACAATTCGAAGGATTCGAGGCTCCTGAACGATGCGATCTACACGGCCAGCCGCGTGCTCAACGGTAATGGCGCATCCTTCGTCCGGAGTACGTACAACGGTGACTTCTGGACGATGCGTGAAATCGGCGCGCGCTACACGCTGCCCGAGGCGCTGACCGGTCGGATAGGGGCCTCGCGGGCTTCCGTGAATGTGTCGGGTCGCAACCTCTTCCTGATCTGGCGGGCGCAGACAACCATCCAGGGTCAGAGGATCTCCGATCCTGAGTATGGGGATGGGACGAATCTGGACGGGGACGGCAACTTCTATTCGCTGCCGCCGCTCTCGAGCATCAACATAACCATGCGGATTACATTCTGATTCGCTTACGAAGGGAGCATCGTGGCGCGGGGCGAAGCGAGCCCCGCGCTGCCATGCCACCGTCTCTGGCAACCACTAAAATGAAGGACCTTTCCAAAGGGATGAAAGACATGGCTAACATGATACTGCTCAAGAACAGGGTCGGGAGCGTCTCCCTCGGTCTGATCTTCGGGCTCTCGGTGAGCGCCTGCGACAGCCTGCTAGAGGTGGACCTACCGCACCTGCTCACGGACGCGGCCATCGAGGATCAGGGGACGGCCGAGGTCCAGGTCAACTCGGCCATCGCGCTCTTCGAGTGCGGGTATACGGCCCTGGGGCTCACGGCGATGGGTCATGAGGGCCTCATGGAGTCTGAAGCGGGCGTTTTTGGCGGTGGGCACATCTACGACGCCTCCGCCGACACCGGTTCGTGTGACTCGAGTACGCAGTCTAGGGCTTGGTTCGACCAGGTCATGGGCGCGAGGGCGCTGCTCTCGACTGACCCGGCACGGCTCGTCCCGGGGGCGATGGGTGCAGGGAGAGGCGTCTACGACCGGATGCAGGACGAGTGGTCGAATGTGGCAGGAGGCGAAAGACTCTCAGCGATCGCCTCGATCTACATGGCGGCCACGCTAACGCACCTCGGGGAGTTTCTCTGCGAGATAGCCCTCGACGGCAGCGATCTCCTGACGCCGAACGATGTGCTCGGCGTGGCCGAGAGTTGGGTCACGACGGCGATCGGCCATATCTCCAGCACCGGCGCCTTTGCGATGCCCTTCGGCATCGCCTCCGACGCCACGCTGATGGCGACGTCCATACGGGCTCGGGCTCGCTGGCTCAAGGGCGACTTGGCGGGTGCCAACGCGGACGCAAGCACGGTGCTTGCCGCGGACCCGGCGTTCAACGCCTGGGTCACTCGTGAAAACGGGGCGACGCGGAGGAACAAGATCTACCTCACCGCTACGGCCATTGCCTTTTCCCGCCAGCTCGGCATCAACAACACGTGGAACGGGCCGATTCGGCAGCCCAACCCGGCAACAGGCCTGAAATGGCCCACCACCATCCCGTTCACCGGGTACCTCTTTCTGGGCGTCATGCCCGACGGACGGGCGCTCGAAGTTGGGAACACTCCGGTCGTGTGGGCGGACGAGGGCGTGAGCGGTCAGTCCGCTCGGGATGCCTCCGGCAATCCGATATCGCTGGGCAACGGCGCCGTCGAGGACAAGCGGACCCTGCACTTCGAGACGACTGTCCAGGGCTCTGGGCTGGTGGAGGTTCCTGCCAGGTACACTGCGGAGGACGAGGACGTCCCGTACATGACTTGGGAGGAGCTACGATTCATCCAAGCGGACTACGACCGCTCGGTCGGCAACCTTCAAGGGGCCGTCGACAAGGTGAACACCCTCCGGACGGCCCACGACGTGCCGCTCATTTCGGGTGCGTACCTGGCGACGCTGTTGGCCAGCACTACCGAGACACGCTACATGCTCCTCGAGGAAAGGCGGAGGGAGTTCTACGCCGAGGGGGGACGGTTCTGGTCGACGAAGATCCAGAACACGGACCTTCTCTGGTTCCCCAGGGGCGAGGGACAAACCAGCAATAACTTCTACAACTGGGCGGGCGGGGTTCGCATGCACATGCCCAACTCCGAGTACGACCAAAATCCTAAGTTCATAGCTCGGGGTGGGCGGGACGCACGGGGCACTGGCTGCGGTGCGGCGCAGGCGCCCTTCATAAATTAGGTTGATCTTCAGCCAGCCGTCGGCGGATCGGACGGCCTGAGGTCAGAGAGACTTGAGGGATCGGGTCCGGAGGCAACGCCTTCGGGCCCGATCTTCTTGTGTGCCCAGCATGGCACGTGACTTGGGGGGTGAGGGGGGTGAGAGTCCCCCGGAGAGCGAGCGGGCGGGCGGGAGCATATAACGGGGTCACAAAGGAACTGGGGACGTACCTACGTGGTTGGCGGGAATACCTCAAGCTGGCCGACACCCCGGCGATCTTCCGAGATCTGGACGGATGGATCCACCGCCGGCTGAGGGCGCTGCAAATCAAACAGTGGAGCGAGGACGGACCCACCTACCGGGAACTGCATGCTCGGGGTCTCCGACTGGCTGACCCGGAAAGGGGCCGGACACGGCGGACGCTGGTGGTGGGCGGCGGGTCTCGGCGCGATGCATACCGCCCTGCCGGGGAGTTACTTCGAGCGGCTCAGAGTGCCCCGGCTTTCTGCCTTACCCCCTATCCCGATTAAGGGCCGGCACCGGTTCGCGGGCACACCCAACACAGCCCCGCTTTTGGCAGTGCCCGCCGTCCGGATGCGTCTAACGCGTCGTCACCACCACGACACCGTTCGCGGCGAGCGGATAGAGGAACGCAGCGACGGGGCCCCGCAGAACCTGGACATCCAACACCTGCGATGCGGGGATCTGGGTCAGAACCTCGAGGGCAGTCTCGCCCCCCGAGACCTTGATGCCATCAATGTAAACGTGTGGTTGGACGCCGGAGCTGAAGCTTGTGGTTCCCCGCAAGTTGATCACGCCGTCATCCCTCCCGACGATGCCGCTGTTCGTGCGCAGAAACCTGGGGACCTTGTTTGCGACCAGGTCCGCCGCCGTTTGAGGCTCCTCTATACCCAATCTGTTGCGGGGAACCCCCACCAGCAAGTCGTCGAGTATGGCGGTCACCGAGGGAAGAATGAACCGGATGAAGACGATGGCATCTGCCTTAACCTCGACCTCCTCAACGACGCCCGGGTGGTCCGGCGAGGTGACACGGACCGACACCAGTCCGGGCTGCACGTCGGAAAACGCGAATTGGCCGTATCTGCCCGTCCGGGTCTCGATGTCGGTGCCGACCAAGGAGACCGTAGCCTGCTCAATGGCCTGGCCGGTCAGTTCGTGGACCACCACACCCTGGAGGAGGGGTTTCGTCTCAGCTCCCGGCAGCGGTTGCTGTGCGGCGGTGAGAGGCGAGGCGTGCTGGATGACGAGGAAAACTACCAGAGCGGGAAGCGCTCCGGCCCAGGGTCGGAGCGAATGGTGTGACATCGACATCGATCTCCAGCGAGAACATGAAAAACCACCACTACAGACTACCCCGTTCAGAAAGACACGGTTCCGAAGAGGCACGGTTCTGGACCGCTTCAGGGGGTTGCCGTGGGCTTAGCCACGCGACATCGTGGCCGTGCAGATGTGCCGCTGACAGACGTGTTCTCGACGACTGAGCGGTCTAATTCCTACGCTTTACAACGGCCGAGAATGAGAGCCATCGACCACACCAGCCGGCCCCACGGCAACGCGGACGGAAGCCACTTCGTACTCCCGGCGCTGATGCAGCCCCTGCTCGGCCCCGCCGATGGTCTGCCTATACGGGTTTACCGGGTGACCTTTGGTGAGGACGCCCGGACTAACTGGCACAAACACGATGATGTGCAGGTGCTCTACGGACTCAGTGGTACGTGCGTCGTGGTCGACAGGGCGGGCAATTCACTCAGCCTCCACACGGGGGACGTGGTCGTTATCGACCCGGACGAGGAGCACTGGCACGGCGCGGCCCCCGGCATGGCGGGCGAACACCTCGCGATCAACGCGGGGAGTGAGACGACCTGGCTGGAGTCCTCAGCCTAGGGGGGGGGGCTTCCCCGGCCTCAGGCGTCGCGCACGGCCCTCTTCACGAGGTTCTCCATGAGCGGCACCTTGAAGTGGTTGTAACGTAAGGGCTCCGCTCCCTCTACCGCGGCCG
>Ga0310121_10000274_pt1 | contig 56330 bp, 49 predicted proteins | sample CB27_Tmax_986_MG_FD_203504 | JGI IMG/M metagenome (GOLD analysis project Ga0310121, IMG submission 203504) | Marine microbial communities from Western Arctic Ocean, Canada - CB27_Tmax_986 | ecosystem: Environmental > Aquatic > Marine > Oceanic | place: Canada: Western Arctic Ocean | collected... | reverse complement strand
CCTGGGTTCTCTTGGCTTGGGTTCTCTTGGCCTGGGTTCTCTTGGCCTGGGTTCTCTTGGCCTGGGTTCTCTTGGCCTGGGTTCTCTTGGCCTGGGTTTTCTTGGTCTGGGTTTTCTTGGTCTGGGTTTTCTTGGTCCTGGTTCTCTTGGTCCTGGTTCTCTTGGCCTGGGTTTTGTTGCTGTTGCTCTTTTTGCAACTGGCCCACCAACTGCCTGGCCAGTTCGATGTTGGCCCGCGCATCGGCATTGTCAGCATTCAAGCGAAGCGAACTGCGATAGTGGATAATCGCCTCGTGGAGTTGACCGATCGCGGCCTGGCGATCCTGTTCTGCCATCTCCAGAGCCTTCGAGTAATGGCAATTCCCCAGGTTGTAGCGACCGGCCGCAGCAATCGCGGTATCGGCCGACTGCGCCGAGCTTGCAAAGAGGGGCTGTGCTGCGGGGATGTCCTCATTTTGATAGTGAGCGACAGCCAGGTTGTAATTCAACTGGTCCTGATACTGCCCAGACTGGTCATCGATGTCCTGGAACGACTGGACCGCCTGGGCCACATTTTTGTCGCGGAGGTATTGATTGGCCGCGTTGATTTTTTCAGCGACCGAAAGCGTTTCTTGTGCGGCGGCCCCGGCGGTGAACAAGAAGCACAGTAGGATTGCTGCCGTACCGGCGGCCCCCTGGCGATAACCGCCCAGCGGCGTGACCGCGGGGGATGCGGCCGCAGCGTTTGCCCCGGCCGGGTGACGCTGGGCCAGGCCCAACAGGCCTGCCCGCCAGGGGCCCCTGGCAAGGGAGCTTTCCAGCAGCAGCAAGAGCAGTGCCGCCCCGGCGAACCACTGAAAGCGGGGAATGGTGGCATTGATTTTGGCTGTTTCAAATTCTGTTTGCTCGACCGATGCCACGTAGCGGTGGTAAACGTCGGCCATGTTCACCTGCTTGGTTCCTGCCGGGATATAGGCCCCATCGGTTTCTATCGCCAGTGCCCGCAGCACCTGGCCGTTGAGCTTGGACCACACCTGCTGTCCATCGTGCTTGAGAAACTGCTCATCTCCCGGGCCCGAGTGTGGAATCCGGGCACCCTGGTCGGTATCGCCCAGGCCCACGGTGAATATCCGCATACCTTCCTCGGCATGCAGCTTGCGGGCCAACTCCAACGGCCGGCTCTTTTGGTCTTCGCCATCGGTAAACAGAATGATCGTCTTGTGATTGTTGGTCTTGGTAATGAAGCCATCGGCAGCTTCCTGGATTGCGACCCCCAGCCGCGACCCACCGCGGGCGACGGTGTGGGGCCCCACACCATCAAGAATTTTCTTGAAGTCGTGGTAGTGCCTTGTCAGCGGCACAGACCGCTTGGCAGACCCGGCAAACACGACCAGCCCAATCCGGTCGCCAGCCATTTCGTCGACCATGTCCTTAATTTGCTGCTTGGCCCGTTCCAGCCGGTTGGGGGCTGCATCTTCGGCCAGCATGCTGCGCGACACATCGAGCGCAAACATGACTTCAATGCCTTTTTGAGGCACCTTGCGACTGGTCTTGCCCCACCGCAAATCCATCAGTGCCAGTCCCAGCAGCACCACGCTCATCACCACCAGCGTGGTCGACAACAGGCCAACCGCTACAGAGCGATCGGGAACCAGCCGTTTGCGCATGGGCGCCAGCGCAAAGCGGGCAGCTGCCCGCTTGCGTGCGACCGCGCTCCAAAGCGCAAGGGCCACCACAACGATGCCAAACAGGCACAGCCAGGCGAAATTCGGATTACCAGTTTGAATGTCCATGACTTATGCAAATTCTCTCAGCCAGGTGTGCTGCAACACAACGCGCGCCGCCAGCAACACAAAAGCGACAAGCAACAACGGTGGTACGGTAAAGGATCCAACGTGAAAAGACTGAACGGCCAGTTCGCGGTAGTCGACAAAATGATCGGCCTGAACCTTTGTTTTTTCGAGCCGGTCAATTTCTTCATAAATTTTCGTGAGCGAATCGGTATCGGTGGCACGAAAATATTTTCCGCCGGTCGTTTCGGCGACTGCTTTGAGGGTCTCTTCATCGATGTTGACGGACATCCAGCGAACCACTTGCCGTCCCGAAAATGGATCCTTAACAGGAATGGGTGCCTTTCCCTTGGTTCCAACTCCAATCGTGTAGACCTTGACTCCCATCGTTTGGGCAACTTCGGCTGCCGCAACCGGATCGAGATCACCCGCGTTATTCTCGCCGTCGGTCAACAGGATCACGACTTTGCTTTTTATTTTTTCCGGCTGGCGGTCGTCGAGCGCATTGAGATTCTCAACTGCCAGTGCAATCGCGTCGCCAATTGCCGTACCATCCTCATCACGCTGGGTGACAATTTGGGTGTTGTTCAGGTTGGCGACCACGAAGGCGTAATCCAGTGTTGGTGGTGTGATGCCATCGGCGTACCCGGCAAACGTGATCAACCCGATGAGGTCGGCGAACCTGCCCTCGAGTTGGTCGCCTCCCGCGACGAACTTGCCGGCAACGTTCTTGATGGCCGTCAAGCGGTCAACATGCTCACCGTCCACTTTAAAATCCATCGCTCGCATACTTCCGCTCCGATCAACGACCATTTCAATCGCGATCCCCTCGCTGTCAACGACGGTTTGCTCGCGCCCTTCGCGCGGTCGGGCCAGGCCCACGATCAAAAACAGCAAGGCCGCGATCGTAAGCGCCTTGGGCAACCACAGTATTCGCTGCCGAAAGGTAGGTGCAATCGACCTGGCAATGCCAACCGAACTGAAACGGATCGCCGATTTTCGCCGACGGCCAAACAACCACCAGGCAACCACCGGCAAAAAGAGCAACAGTCCAAAAAACCACGGGGAGTAAAACATCAGGATTCCTCCCGTTTTTCGGGTGTGCCAGGGGGATGGGCCAGGGCAAGGCTGCTGGAATGATCCATCGCAACGATCAGATCACGGGCTTCTTCGATCGCCTTTTTGAGTTCTCTAGAGTCCAATTCCCAGCCCGCATACTTGGCCTGGTCGGCTGCCTTAAGCAGGTCGGCCAGCTTTCCCGCGAGGTCACTCGTACCGTCGACCAACGCCACTTCCTCGAGCAACTGGTTTGTGGTTTGCCTGGTCGCCGGAATAGAAAACTGAACCTCCAGGTACGTTTTGACAATCATTTCAAGCTGGGCAAACAGGGCCTTGGTGCCTGGCGTCTCGGTGGCACAAGCCTGCTGTAGTTGGTCCAGTTCGCCGACGGCCCACTGTCGTGGCGTCGCCCATTTTCTACGGGTCGCAACGATCGCCACCGCAGCGGTGCATGCTCCCAGTGTGACCACGCCAGCTGCCAGCCAGGCTACCCAGGCATACGACACATCCTCGGGCACCTCGACATCGACAACACTTTTGATATCGCGAAAGCTTAAAGGGTCGACCTGGTTTTCAAGCACACTCACAACTTGCACCTGCTGCCGCGGGGTCCGGAGAACCTCTTTTTTCGAGTCGCGCTCGGTTTGAATTTCCTGGCTGGGAATCCCATGTTCACCGGCCACCAGGCTTTCGAGGGTCACTTGTCGTGTCCAGCTGCGGAGCGCCGGATCGTGTGGATCGGGAATATCAAACGTATCTTGCGAGTCAAGAACTTCCAGTTCGCCGAAAGCGGTTGGAACTTCGGGAAAATTCACGCGGGTACCGGCGGGTGCGGTGACCCGGGTTTCCACGGTAAAGGGTTCTGCCACCTGCACCGAATTCTTGCTGATGTCTACCGATACCGCGACATCACCGGCCAGGCTTTGCATCCCACCTGCGATGGCAGTTACGAACATCACCAAAAAAAAACAACTTACCTTGTTCACTTTCGTCCCTCCCGCACATCAAAATAGCGCCTCAGTGGTCTGACGAGATCTTCACCGGCGACCAGGTGGATCGGCTCCATTTCCAATCGGCGGAGCGCAGCATCGCGATTTTCTGCCTGCTGCGAACCAAGCTGTTGATAAAGATCGCGGTTTTTTCTCCTGGCCGTATCGAGCATGACCACTTCGCCCGTTTCGGCATCCTGCAGTCGCACCAGGCCGACATCGGGAATTTCTGTTTCACGCGGGTCACTGACCACCACCGGGATGATATCGTGCCGGCGGCGGGCGACTTTCAGCACGGTCTCGAAACCAGAGTCCTGAAAGTCACTGATCAAAAAGACCACCGAACGACGTTTGCTGGTACGGTTGAGATGTTCGAGTGCCCGCCGCAAATTGGTACCGGTTCCCATCGGCTCACAGTACAACAGCTCGCGAATCAGCCGCAGGACGTGCGTTGGCCCTTTACTCGGCGGAATACTTTTCTCGACGTCGCTGGTGAACAATGTCAGCCCAACCCGATCATTGTTTTTAATGGCAGACATGGCAAGCGTCGCTCCCAACTCACCCACCAGCTCGCGCTTGGTCTGGGTTGAACTGCCAAAATTTTGCGAGAGGCTCAAGTCGACCAGCAACATGACCGACATTTCGCGTTCTTCGCGAAACAACTTGACGAACGGCCGGTCACTACGGGCCGTTACGTTCCAGTCGATCGAATGCACATCATCGCCAACCTGGTACGGCCGAACCTCTTCGAACTCGATCCCCTGGCCCTTGAAGGCCGAATGCCATGAACCGGCCAACAACTCGTCGACTTTATGCGAGCTGCGAATTTGAATGCGACGTATTTTACGTAAAAATTCTGGTGGGATCACGGCAGTTAAAAGTCCCTCCTTCCTGCCTCAAGTCTCGCTGCCCGGTGAGGGACAACAACCTTACGGAAGTCCATCTTTCCTGCCGGCCCGCCGGTCGTGACCGTGGCCGCCAGGTACAACCGATCAGGGAAGTGGAACGTGATTTACAATTTCGGTGACAATCGACTCTGACGTTCGGTCTTCTGCTTCTGCTTCGTAGGTGATTACGACTCGGTGCCGCAACACGTCGAGTGCCATTTCTTTGACATCTGCCGGGGTCACATAAGCCCGACCAGCCAGAAACGCGGCAGCCTTGGCAGCCAGCGTGAGGTTGATCGTCGCTCGGGGCGATCCCCCGTAGCGGATCATCGGCCCCAGGCTCAGTCCATACGCCTCCGGGTTCCGGGTAGCCATGATCAGGTCGACAATGTACTCCTCGACTTTTTCATCGATGTGAATTTCATCGATCAAGGCGCGGGCCGCCTTGATCTCTGCTGGACCCATCACGGGGCGAACTTCAAATGAATTGCTGGTCTTGCCCATGCGGCGCAAAATCTGGAGCTCTTCGTCCCGGTTTGGATAACCAATAACCACCTTCAACATGAAACGATCCGTTTGAGCCTCTGGAAGATTATAGGTCCCTTCCTGCTCCACGGGATTCTGGGTTGCCATCACGAGAAACGGATCATCAAGCTGGAAGGTTTCACTACCGATCGTGATTTGTCGTTCCTGCATCGCTTCGAGGAGCGCGCTTTGAACCTTCGCCGGTGCCCGGTTAATTTCGTCGGCCAGTATCAGGTTCGAAAAGATAGGGCCTTTCTGAACCACGAACGACTGGTCCTGGGGCCGATAAATTTGTGTTCCGATCAAGTCGGCAGGCAATAAGTCTGGCGTAAACTGGATCCGCTGAAACCCGGTGTTCACCGCTTTGGCCAGGCTTGCCACGGCGGTTGTTTTTGCCAGTCCTGGTACCCCTTCGATCAGCAGGTGCCCACCGGTCAACAGACCGACGAGCATCCGGTGCATCAATTCATCCTGACCCACCATCACGCGGTTAACCTCCGAAGTAAGCTGTCGAAAGGGTTCGCGCTGGGAGTTGATCTGGGTTGTCAAACTGTCGATTTTTTCGCGTGTTGTTGTCATGTTCCGGATTCCAAAAACAGTTATTTCACGTTGGATAAAAATTCGGCCCCCACCTTGACCGGGTGGCAGCTAATGCCGGCAGGGAAGGGAAATGACCCTATTATTTACGGTAGGCCAAAATCGCGTCAATACGTCGCCCTCCACCAGGGCGTGCCGTTAACGAGGGCCGTTCCCTGCGGCAGGTTCAACCCGCGTGGGCAAGAGACTCGCTGGGCAGCGGCCCTTTGCAATTTCCTACGGATTGCCGGGAAATTTGTTCCAGAATTGTACCTCCAGCCACCCAACATTTCCGGGTCCCAGCGTGCCCTCTGGGTGGTTAATTCGCCGGGCGTTTACGCACTCCACGGTCACGTTATACCACCGAACGAGAGGAATTTCCGGGGCACAACTGCTACATTGACGTAAAGAGGTGGCGCGGACAGACCAGTCGTCGCGGGAAGGTTCGCAGACCGTGTACAACAAAGCCAATATGGGACCACCGATTTTCAGCCTGGCAGGAACTCACGCAGGTAACGGGCACTCCGGCGCAGGGCCTCCCGACAGGATTCCAGCGATCCGTCGAACTCCCGGTCTTCCACCTCAACACACACCGGACCGGCATAACCAACGTCACCGAGCACCGAAAAGAACTGACCCCAATCCACGTCGCCAAGCCCTGGAAGTTTGGGAGTGTGGTAGTCCAGCGGATGCGCCAGAATACCAACCTGGTCCAACCGCTGGCGATCCAGCAGGGCATCCTTGGCATGAACGTGAAAGATCCGATCGGCAAAATCGCGGATCGGCTGCAAGTAGTTCATCTGCTGCCAGATCATGTGCGACGGGTCGTAGTTCAGCCCCAGTTTGTCGCTGCCAATGTCGTTGAACATCCGCTCCCAGATGGCCGGGGATATGGCCAGGTTCTTGCCACCAGGCCACTCGTCGGCCGTGAACAGCATCGGGCAGTTCTCGATACCAATCCGCACGCCCTGGTCTTCAGCAAAACCGACAATCGGCTGCCAGACCTCGAGAAAGCGCGGCCAGTTGTCCTCGACCGAGCGGGTCCAGTCACGACCGATGAACGTATTGATCTGCTCTAAACCGAGCATGGCTGTGGCCCGGATCACCTTGCAGATGTGGTCGGTCGCCTGTTGCGCCTCTTGCGGATCGGGCGACAGCGGGTTGGGATAATATCCCAGCCCACTGATCTCAATATCGTACTGCGCAACCAGTTCCTGAATGGGCGAGACGTGCTCGGTCTTAAAGTCGGTAACGTCTACGTGCGTCACTCCTGCATATCTCCGCTCTGCCTTGCTCACCGGCCAGCACATCAATTCGACGCATGTGTATCCGGTTTCGGCCGCGAATCGAACAACTTCCTCCAAGGACAAATCAGGAAGTATTGCGCTAACGAATCCAAGTTTCATGGAAAGGCTCCAACTGCCGGGGTGGTCACCGCCCTGCGTGATCGGTCGTCGAGATCGGTGATTTTTCGGCAAGCGACAGGAGTGGAATACGGTGGACTCTACGAGGGTGAACTATTCTAGTTCGAATGTCACAAGAGGAACAACGCAGCACGGCCACGCGCGGGGGCCCGCTGGGGCGGCCATGATTGCCGAGAAAATACAGAATTCCGGGCTGGAAAACGCGGATTCCGTCGGTTTTGCATTGCTCCACAAACCTAATGGCGGTCGTGGGCTGCTTTGTAAACACACCTGACCCGAAAGTGATTGCAACAAGAGCAAGTAACCTGTCGGTCATGATGTTTTCCTCCAGCCGCTTACGCACTCGAGGGCCCAATGAAAGGGCCCTGACCGGGATTCTCCCTGACGGCAAATCGCATATTCGGCTTGTGAAAAATCATGGGAAGTTCGGCTTGTGAAAAATCATGGGAAGTTCGGCTTGTGAAAAATCATGGGAAGCCGATATTCTGAGAGCGGGAAATTCTCGACCAGCCAACATTCTCGACCAGCCAAAGGAGAGATACCATGGCAAGCCTCCGCAATCGCATGATCCGCGCGGCAAAACTGGACGTTAGCCTGTATGAAGAAGTGGAGGCCGACACTGGCGCCACCGGGCAGGCGATGCTCGTCGTGGTGCTTTCGAGCCTGGCAGCCGGAGTCGGTATCGGCAGCGCGGGCAATGGGGGGCTGATCGTGCTACTCACGGGGACGATAGCCGCGCTACTCGCCTGGTACATCTGGGCGTTTCTCACTTACTTCATCGGGACCAGGTTCCTACCCGAAGCGGAGACCGAAGCCGATGTGGGGCAGTTGCTCCGGACAATTGGATTCGCGAGCTCGCCCGGATTGTTGCGAATATTAGGCATCATACCGGGATTCACGCAAATCGTGTTTCTCGGATGTGCCATCTGGATGCTGGTCGCGATGATCATTGCCGTCCGGCAGGCGCTTGACTATCGCAGTACAGGAAGGGCAATTCTCGTCTGCGGGATCGGCTGGGTGATCCAAGTCGTGATCCTTGGCCTGGTCATGATGTGGCTGGGCAATGGAGCGGAACCGCAACCATGAGAATTTGCGGCCCCGTACGACCATCGACCGGTTCGTGAACGATGGCAGGAATTGGGGTCAACTCTTGCCATTTAACACTTCCGCGGCCAGCTGTTTGAGGAACGCGAAGAGGTCCCGGTCGTACTACGCCCGGCATGATGGTCGCTGCCGAAAACCGCATGGCTCATGAACCTGCCAGACGATTTTTCCAGAGAACTACAAGCGGCGGGGAAACCTGTCCGCACAGGGAGTGTTTTGAGCCCTAGAGATCGGGCATTATCTCCCACACCGAACGGGTTGCGCCACTCGTTTCGAACCACTGCAGTAGTTGCGCAAAAAACGGATCCGTGGCAAGTGTGTCGCTATCCCCAATGACGATCAGTTTTCGGCGTGCGCGGGTCAAGGCCACGTTCATCCGGCGGGCATCGGCCAGGAATCCCACCTCGCCACGATTGTTCGAGCGCACGGTGCAAATGATCACGGCCTCTTTTTCACGGCCTTGAAATCCATCGACCGTATCGACTTCCAGCATTTCATGTTCTGCGTGGTGCCGGAGCCACCGTACCTGGGCAGCATAGGGAGCGATCACGGCGATGTCCCGTGGAGATACACCCGCGTTGCACAGGGCCGTTACCTGGTCCAACACCAGACGCCCTTCGTGGGGATTCAGTCGACTCAGACCGTCAGGTTCCTGTTGTTCTTCCCAGCCGGCGCCTGCCGTATCGATATAGACCACGGGCGTGTCATCAAGTTCTTCGGCAGCCACGGTCGGCAGGTCGGTCAAACGATGGCTGCGAACCGACGAGTCAGCCACGAGGGTACCGCTGTAGAAGTACTGCGAAGAGAACTGCATGATTTGTTCGTGCATACGGTGTTGCACCATCAACTGTCGTGTCACCGAATCTCCATACTGTTCAACCAGCCTCTGCATGAGACTGACATCGAATCCCTCTCGGGCGGCGGGGAGGGACAGAATCGTTGGCGGGAGCTGGCAGTGATCGCCCGCCAACACAATGCGGTCTGCAAACCGTAGCGGCACCCAGCAAGCAGGTTCAACACTTTGACACGCTTCGTCAATGACAAGCAGGTCGAACGACTGGTCTTCCAGAATGCTGAAGTCGAAGCTGCAGGTTGCGCAAATAACTTCTGCCTCGTTAATGATGTCCTTAATGGCATGCCGTTCGAGCAACCTTGCGTGTTTGCGCAACTGGCGTGCTTCCTGGCGCTGCTCGTATTTCTGACTTGGCGCAGGTCGACGGCGCGTGAAGCGGTTCGCTTTGCGCTCAAGCTGCTCGGCTTCCTGCAGCATTTTTCGAATCCGCATTTGCGTCTCGTGTTTTTCGACCAGTGCGTCGAGTGTCTGCCCTCGCACAACGTCCAACACCCGGGCCGGATGTCCCAGGCGCACAGCCTGGACTCCGGCCATCACCAGTCGCTCCAACAGGTTGTCGACGGCGGTGTTGCTCGGGGCGCAGGCAAGCACGCGCTGGCCATTGGCGACGGTTTGACGAATAATCTCCACCACGGTGGTTGTCTTGCCGGTTCCGGGTGGTCCGTGAATGACGGCAAGATCGTTGGCCGACATGGCAAATTTCACGGCCTCGTGCTGCGCGTCGTTGAGTTGTTCCGATCGCTCAACCTCTACCTCCGACTGGAACGTAGGCGTGCGATGGTAGAGCAGCAAGTCACGCAACTGACCGAGGCGCCCGGTGGCAGCTTCGGCAACCGCCATGGCGGTCTCCTGGCGTTTTCGCGTCATTTCGTCGGAGATCATGTCGACTCGAAAGCGCTCGCCCTCGGGCCACGCCCCCAACGCAATTTCCAGAGAGTCGCCCCGACGTGCACTCACAACCCCTTGCAGTGTGCGGCCCTCACCTTCGGCCGAGACGTTGACCGGACTGCCCACCTTGAAACGATGCCACGGCAGTCGGTCGGGAAAGCCGCGTTTGTGGAAGGTCACCAGGTAGCGCCCTCCAAGGCCGGTGGTGTGACTCCGAATTACCATGTCGAGCAAGGTCTCACCGGTGCGTTCAGCTGCTGCGGAGGACTGTAACTCCCGACGTTCTTCCAGCCGCTCGCGTTCGGCTTCACTCTCCATTTCAAGCCAGCAGCCAAAGCTGGCAAAGTGGGAATGCGGGGAAATCGGGCGGTTCTGTGGTGACATGGTGTCGCAGCATAGCGGTCGGTCGATACTTTGACCACGGGAGTGACAACGGGCCCGGTCGGCTGCTCCGCCGGGCATGCTGGTCCTTGTCGTAATTCACAGCAGCGCAGAACTTACCAGGGGAATTCCCGGGGAACTACAAGGGGCGGAGAAAATTAAACCACGCCGGCCTGCTATAATTATCCAGCGTTAGAGCACTCAACGCAATTTTGACGTTTTGACGAAGAAGTTCTGGTAACTTTGCTCGTCGGCGGGCCAGCCTCTCCTACCACGAGGGCGTTATCATTAAGGAGCATATTTTGAGGCAACCAACATCCAGAGAACGAAAGTACCCGATGTCCCACACCAAATTTGTGTTGCTCGTCGCGACCGTGTTACTTGGTTGTGAGTCAACCCAAGCGGCCAGGCCAGTTTTAACGGAACAGGTGCTCTTTAAGAAGGGTGACCACGGTTACCACACGTTTCGAATTCCGTCATTGTTAGTCACCCAAAAGGGGTCCATCCTGGCGTTTTGTGAAGCCCGCAAGAATAACAGACACGACGCGGGCGATATTGATTTGGTTCTTCGCCGGAGCGAAGACAGCGGCCAGACATGGGGCCCGATGAGCATCGTCGACGACCAGGGAGATCACACGGTTGGCAACCCCTGCCCGGTTGTGGACAGCCACACGGGAAAGATTTTTGTGCCGTATTCGATCGACAACCAGGCTGTGCACATCAAGGAGAGCAGCGACGACGGCCGCAGCTGGTCGGACCCGGTCGACATCACCAAGAGTGCACTGATGAAGGACTGGCACTGGGTAGGACCTGGACCGGGCCACGGCATTCAGTTGCAGAATGGACGACTTGTCGTTCCTTGCTGGGCGGGCGTGGAAAAAGACATACCGTATGGCGGCCCACAAATCTCTTATATTTTCTACAGTGACGATGGTGGCAAGAGCTGGCAAGTCGGCGGAACCGGCAGCCACGACGTGTCGGACGAGTGCGAGGTCGTGGAGCTGGCGCCCAACACGATGTACATGACCGCACGCGGCTGTCACGACAAAGCGGAGCGGGCGTATCAACTCAGTACTGATGGCGGATTGAGCTGGACCGATTCGACATTTGATCCTCGTTTGCCCGCCCCGCCGTGCCAGGGCAGCATCTTACGGATATCCCGGAAGGGAAAGAGTGATCGGAATCGAATCATCGCTGCCTGGCCAGGGAACCCCCAGGCGCGCACTCAAATGACGGTTCTCATGAGTTACGATGAGTGCAAGTCCTGGCCAGTTGCCAAGGTGCTTCACGAGGGCGGTGCGGCGTATTCTGACCTGGCACTCAACCAGCAGCAGGAGATTCTCTTGCTTTTCGAGAAAGACGGTTACGCCAACATTACGCTGGCCCGATTCAACGTGGCCTGGCTCACGAGCGACAAATAACGCAGCGCCGGTTGCAAAACACATCCCGACGCCTTGCGGAATGGTTTGACGCCCGGCGGTACGCAGCACGGTCACTCACTGCTGCAGCGTCTTACGATCGCCCAGGTCGCGGAGCACTTCGAAGGGTGGCTCGTGCGAGTTCTCACCGTGCTCGCGGGGGGTGAAGAAGTTGAAGAGATAAATCCCGTCGGCGCCCTCTGCCCAGAGGTGGCGGGCTGCCCGCCGATACTTGGCGGGCGTGAGCCGGTTTTCGAGTCCCCCGGGTTCGGCACATTCGATACTGCCATAAATGGGAACCTGGGTGATCTGCTTTTTCCATGACGCAATTGGCAGGTCGTAGCGCTGTAGGACAAATTCCGCAACGACCAGGAAATCGACCCAACCGTTGCGGGCCCACGCTGCCGGATCACACCCAATTGCGAGGGAGGTCTCGTAGGTGGGGGGGGTAACGCCGTAGTTCGACGGAATCCGTGCGGCCAGCACCAGGCGCTTGCCGCGTTCTTGACCAAGCTTGTTGAGAAGTTCGCGCACGCGCTTTACGAGTGCGTTGATCTTTTCGATGCGCAACTCGTGCGGCTCAGATTCACGAAAAAACGTCGGAAAACGATTGAAGTCAAGTTCCAGCCCATCGGTGTCGTAACGCCGCGTCACCTCTTCGATAAGCGCAAAGACGTGATCGCGCACCGCTTTGTGGCTGAAGTCAAGTGCGCCATCAGGCAGTTGATACGCCGGGTTTTCCTCCCAGAACTTCGTCCGCAGGAACTCATTCCCGTGGGCGTCGTTCATGCGAAAGGTGATGAGCGTCTCCAGGCCGTGCTGGCGGGCTTCGCTGAACATGAGTGCAAAAGGATCGATTCCCTGGGCAAAGAACCGCTCAACATTCTCAACCCGCTGCTGCTCGTGGCGCGGCCATTTTTCTGCGCGTTGGTCGCGCGGTGTGAGTGAGCCGCGCATTGTGCCGACCTTGGTCGGATAGTACATGGTCGCCGCGTTGAGGCAGAGAAGCATCGTGTCGACCTGGCTATCTTCATAGGCGATCTCATCGATCAAACGCTTGACGTCCTCGACAGTTAGCGCGACCGGATGCTTGAAGCCAGCGCATGTGTAGAAGCAGGAGTCGCCATCGAAATTGTAGAGGATGCGTCGATTTGGGGGTGTGTTCGGAGCAGACTCAACCGGGTTGGCCCGCGCTACGCCATTGCCTGTCGGGCTCTGCGGGTCACCTGTGAGCAGGATCGCAATAGAAATTGCCAGTGAGAGAGCCGCGGTGAGGAACGTTGACCTGGGAATGAGAATCATGATGGTTTTGGCAGGTTCGACTGCGGGTGAGGCATGACATCGACGTAAACGGCGCATTCTACCAGAGTTGTCCAGCGGTTGGTATCAACTCTTGCCATTTTTCACTTGCGTGGCCAGCTGTTTGAGGCAACGCCAAAAGGTCCCCGGTCGGGGCACGGCCGGAAGTTTTTGAAAAAGTTTTGTTCGCGCCAGACACGGGAGGGGGCGGAGCCACTACAATGCGCGGCGAGGCAGGTTTGGAGCCGTTCCAGGCTGATCTATGTGGGAAATATCGGGTAAACAACGGGGAGTTCCAAGACATCGATGCCCAATATCGTCCTGATTGGCGCAGGCAGCGCTTCCTTCTCGGTGGAGCTCATCCGCGACATCGTCAATACCGACGGTCTCGCCGGCAGCACACTTGCGCTCGTTGATATCGACCCCCAGCGCCTTCAGGTTGCCCACACGCTGGCAATTCGCTTGTGCGAGGAGACGGGAGGACAACTCGAACTGGTTGCCGTAACCAATCGCCGACAAGCACTTGTGGGCGCGGACTTTGTAATCTCCGCCGTCAAGGTCGGCGGCTACGGGCCGCTCGAAGAAGATCGCAAAATTGCCGAACAAGCGGGTTACTACCGCGGAATCGGCGACCGTGTTTCCTGTTACTATGGCGGAATCGGCGCCTACCACCAGTTCCGCTTTCTGATGGGTCTTGCCCGCGACATGGAGGAGCTATGCCCTGAGGCCTGGCTGATCCAAACCGCCAACCCGGTGTTGACGGCACGAATCTCATCACCCGGCAAACCAATCTCAAGACGGTTGGCGTATGTCACGGTCACTTCGCGTTTTGTCATGTTGCCGACACATTGGGACTGGACCTCGAGGACACCGACACCCAGATGGCCGGATTCAACCACTACATTTTTCTGACCCAATTCCGCTACCAGGGCAAGGACGCCTATCCACTCATTGATCGGTGGATCGAAAACGAATCCGCAGCATTGTGGCGTGATGGCGACTATGTCGAGGAGATGTCGCCCGGTGCCGTCGACGCCTATCGCCTGTACGGCTTGTTTCCCATCGGCGACGCCACCCGCTGTGCGACTCCCTGGTGGCATCACGTCAGCTTTGAAGAAAAGAAACGCTGGTACGGCAACGACGGAGGGTTCGATTCCGAGATATAGGTGGACCGAGTATCTCGACCGCAAACCGAAAGTGCAGGAAAATCTGGCGCGACTGGCGGGCGAGCCAGGCGCCAGCTTGCTGGAGGAGTTTCCGCTAAAGCGGCACAGCGAGCAGCACATCCAGATCATCGACGCCATAGCCAACGATCAAGAAATGCACTTGCAATTGAATGTCCCCAACCGGGGTGCAATCGAAGGCATTCCCGACGATGTCTTGGTGGAGATTCCGGCTGTCGTCAACGGCCGCGGAATCCAGAACGTGCCGGTCGGTCGACTCCCGCCTTTGATCCTCAACAACGTGTTGCTACCTCGATTGGCCCGCATGGAAAACCTCCACGCCGCATTTCTGCGCGGCGACCGCCGGCCCCTGCTCTTATCACTCATGGAGGACCCGCGAACCCGCACCTTTGAGCAAGCCCGCGACCTGGTCGACACCATCCTCGCACAACCCTGGAACAAAGAGGCCGACGAGCATTACCGGATGAAGGAACATCCCTCCTGAGGGCACCCCGGTAAAACTGAAAAACGACCAGGCCCCGGACGTCACAGCCTGTTTCGAGGTACCAACAACGATGGCATTGTAGAACGGGTAAGTATTTGACCGCTGGCGGCCCCACCTGTACTGAAAGCTGGCTATCCGGCGGGCGCTGAGAAAGTCAGCGACGATTCCCCCAACAATGATCAACCTCTAGAAGACGATTATGGAAAACATCGTGACCCGATACCCGGAGATTCTTGCCGCTGTCGTTGGCAGAGCCTTTGGAACGTGGTGGTTGCTGATCTACCCGGCCGTCGGGCTGATGATCGCATTTTGGATTTACGTCAGCTGGCAACGCGAGAAAAAAAGGACCGCAGCCCTCAAACACATTGCGACAGAACTTCACCTTCGGTTTTTCCCCGCAGGCGACGCGTCGCTTGTCGAAGCGCTCGACAAATTTCATCTCTTCTCGCACGGCTACTCCAAGAAAATCAGGAACATGCTACATGGCGAAAACCAGAACGCCGAACTGGCCATCTTCGACTACCGCTACACAACCGGCGGTGGGGAACATTCATCCACCTCCAATCAAACTGTCATTTACTTCCGCTCCCCGACACTTGACCTGCCGCACTTCGCCGTACGGCCAGAAGGAGTGTTCCACAAGATCGGTGGTGCTTTGGGCTACCAGGACATCGACTTCCAGGCACATCCTCAATTCTCCCAGATGTACCTGTTGCGAGGCAACGATGAGCCGCGAATCCGCGAGCTCTTTGGTGAAGAGCGGATCGCGTTCTTCGAGAGCCACCCGAAAATCAGTGTCGAAGGAGCCGACAACCAGCTGGTCTTCTACCGCCGTCGAAAACGGAGCAAGCCGGACGAGGTACGGCAGTTCATGGACGAAGGTTTTCGGGTGTTCACACTATTCGGTGGATCGACCGGGGCGTGATGGCCGGGGCCAGTCGCAAACTGCCTGATCCCTGGTTACTTTCGGCCCGGTTTGTCTCATCTTTCTTTACCATACTTTCGGGCAAGGTACCGTTCAAACCGGTATCCCAAAAACGCAAACTCTCCATAAGTTCGGTACCGGTGTGAAACCAAGCGTTCGACCTTCGGTTGTGGCGTACCGGTTGGTAGTCCCAGGTACGCACACACTTCGCTATCACAGGGAATCTTTTGGTAGTGTCCAAGAAGCATGAGAATGTGATTCGCCCCATAGGAACCAATTCCAGGAAGGGAGAGCAGATTGTCCCGCAAATCTGCTGCATTCTGATTGTTGATTAAATCATCTATGCTGAGTTCTCCAGAGGCAATGATCTCTGAGCACTTCTTAATGTAGCGCGACCTGAAACCGACCCGTGCGTTCCGAAGGTCGGTTGTGGTTTGTTCGGCAAGTGAACGTGGAGTAGGGAAGGAAAAACAGTTCTGGCGAGTGGGAGAGGCACTGCCAAATCTTTCACACAGTAATTGAACCATTGTTATCGTGTTACGCCACGTGCAATTGACGGTGCAAAGCGTTTTGATAATGTCTTCAAACACGTTGGGGGACCGGAGCATTGCTCCCAACTTCAATTGGCAACATTTGTTCATGTGCTTTTTATGTGCACAAGTTGACCAGAAATCATCAAAACGTTCGTTGGCCCGAAACATCCAACGTACTCGGCTACGTACATAGGCCACGTCGGCAGTGGTAACTTTTGGGGCGACGACTCGAACTGCAAGTCGTCGTGCCCGCTGTCCCCAGTGAACGCGTATATCTGTCGCCAATCCTCTTGGCAGGCACATCGTCCAGTGAAGTGTGCGGCCGGCATAGTCAAATGGTTGTAAGCGAGACCAGCCGTGAGACTCGACAGCAGAACTCGGGTCATGCCGCAGGCTTACCGTGAAGTCGACTTGTTTCATGACAGGAGAGTATTTCCAGGCAGAGACCGTTTCCAGGTCGCAAACCGCTCGCTACCTGGTTTTACCTCTTTGCCAGGTTGCCCCAGGGCGGTCGCTACGGAGTAACGATGAAAAATGGTTGCACAGGTTTCGCGACTAACTTGTCGCATATTTACTCTCGCTCCCAAACGCTCAGAGGATGATATTCTTCTTTGCCCCTGTCGCCAATCTGGTAATCGTGACGCAAAAAACGAATATGTGGACCTTTGAGGTGACTGCCAGGAAGAACGACCTTGCAGCCGTTCTCGACATCAACCCGGTCAAGCGCGATTTGCACACCCACGATCGGGACTTCCAGCGAAGAGTTCGAAACAGGCATGGCCCCGGTGCCACAGCTTTTCGTACTGACCGGGGGCTCGACGGTCGCGGGAGCATTCTATCAGAAAATTCGCCGTGATTGGGGGCCACACTTGTCACCTGGCAGGTTCCCCGCCGGCCGGAGTGTAGCCCTTCGAGCAACGCCCGATTATCAGTTGCATCAAAAGGGAACCAACCGGTACCCGCCAACTGCCTCACGTCTTACGGCAACAAGCTGCGGCCTTAGTGGGAGATGTGACCGGGTACGCCTGGTAGCGAACCGGATACCGCTTCGTCCCCGAATCTCCTGCGCTGAGTCGCAGCGGTTCTGTCAAATGGTAATTCCCACCTCGCACCAGGACCTCCACCGGGCGATCGAGCTGTCCCTGGTTGTGATATTTCAGCTGGCGGATGGCGTCGCGAGCCCGGGTCAAGGTTGCGAATGGGCCGTCGTCACCCGCCGGGTTAGCGGCCGCAAGTTCGCCTGACCACTGGTCGTTGCCGGTGGGCGCAACATAAAACAGGTACCGGGCATCTTTGGACGAACCGGTTTGCTCTGTTGAAAAAACGGACGCCAGTGTGCCGGTTGTCAAAAACAACGCGCAAAAAGTGAGTCGCACCATGGTTTGTCAAAGGCCATTCGTCGGGGCTGCCGATACGGGAGAAATTGACCAAACCCCAGTTTAAACGGCGCGCATCAACAGGACCAGCGGATGCCTGATAATAACAAGGCCATCAAGACCAGTAGCCCAGTCGCCGGTTCTGGAACCTGTGTGCTTGATGTCGCAGTGGTCGCTGCGGGGGTCCCAAAAAGCGTTTTCCAAAACAGGTAGTCGTCCAGACCGATATAGCCATCCCCGTTGCCGTCGGCCCCTGTTCCCGGAGTTACGTTTTGCCCCAAGGTATCGCGCCAGACCGTGTAGTCGGCCGCGTCGGTAATGACGTCGGCGAGAGGGTCGGCGGCGGGGTTGATCAGCACGCTGAGCGAGGCGTTACTGCCCTGGTTGTTGGTCAGCAGCACGCTGCCGGGGTTGTAGCCCACCATCACGGAAATATCGAGGATGCCCGACGTCTCGGACGAGCCGCTGATACCGGTGGTGTCGCCGATCTTGGTCAAACCACTGCCATCGGGCTCCAACATCCAGATCTCGCCATTACCGGTGCCGGTGTCTTCGTTGACGAAGATCAGGCCGTCGGCATAGGTGGTGCCATCCAGGGTGGTGGCATCACTCCAGTCCACATTGTCGGCATCTCCAAAGGTGTCGTCGACGTTGTCAACATGATTCAGGACCTTGGTGATCGAAAAGTTGGAATCAACGGCGCTGAAACTGCCGCCAGCGAAATCAAGCAAAAAGTCGAAGGTGAACAGTCCCGAGGTTTGGTCCCCGAGTACGACCCGGGTGGGATCGCTGGGGCTGGTGTCGACATCTTCCATTTTGCTGGAGTTGAGCGCGCCCTCGGTGGTCGTGTCAAATCTGCCGTTGGTCGAGGTGCCGCTCGTGGGTAGCGTGTCGTTGAGGTAGTAGTAGCTGCCCCAGGCCAAGCCGTTGCGGGCCAGGAAGTCGTTCGAGGCATGGCCGTTAGTGCCTTTGCCTTTTTCGCCAACGTAGAGTTTCATGTTCTGGGAACCGCCGTCGGGCGAGAGGAGCAGAGCCACGTGATTGGTTTCTCTGGTATCCAAAAGGGCCGCGTTCTCCCACGAGTCGTACGGCATACCGCCGATACCGCCGGTGCTGCTGCCAGTGGCACCGCTAAGCTGGTAGAAGTCGCGATTGGTGAGGTCCAGAGCAAACAATCTTCCACTCTCGGCGAACACCTCCTCGCCAGTGATGTAAATGTCATCGACGAACCCGCGCCCGGCCCCGAAGGTATCAGGGGTGTACGACTGGCCGGAACAGAAACGATAGAAGGTGGTATTGGAAGTGCTGGTGGTGTTGGTCCAGTTCACTCCGCCGTTGCTGCTCCAGCGGTCATAGGCTTGCCGGGCCGAGTCGACGAACGCGACACCACCGGTGTTGCCACCGCTGATGGTATTGCTGATCGCGGCCTGGAAACTGGTGAGGCTCAGATTGACCTCACTGATCGCGGCATCACCGGTTTCGTGGTTGACCAGCAGGCGGATCGTCGAGGAATTTGGCATCCAAGCCCCCAGGCCGTCGAAGGCACCCGGCATGGACCAGCTGAAACCATCCCCCGAAGGGTTGTCTCCGGTGGAAATGACTTCAAAGGCGCTCCAGCCGTTGCGGGGGTTCACGCGCAGGGTACCGCCGTCGAGGGCATAGCCCAACGGGGTGAGCGCGACGCTGGCAACGGCAAACAGAAAAGCGGGAAGAGCACGGCACATACCGTATTTTCCCATGGCTTAAAGTAAACCACAAGCTGGTGGGCGACCTGACTCGACCATGTCGCGTGCGTCGCGTGAATTCGCAAGCGAAAAGAGTCTACTATTGCGATCATCGCCCTGGATGTCCAAACCCAGCTTTTGTACCAGGGTGAGTGGGAGAATCAGGGTTAAGGGAATCGGCTGTGTTCATTGCCGGTTGCGCTACGCTCAAGCCGTCTGACCGCAGCGCGAAGGCGGTTTGGTCGCCAGCTGCGAAATCGATAAAGTCGTTGCCGGCGTTGTCACGGCGTCAGCTCCCAGGCTTCGATTCGTGGCAGGGTGGCACTACCGCCATGAGCCAGCGCGGCGATGCCCAGACTGTCATCGCGGGTGGGATAAATGCGCGACGTCAGGCACAGCTTGCCGTTAGCGAAAACCTCGATGACCGAACGGTCGAGAAATACGTGCAGCTGCAGATTCTCACCATCTGCCAGCGGTAGTTTGCCTCCCCGAGGATAGGTCCACAGGTCGGGATCAAGACTGGATTGGTGTCGCTCCACGGTGAGCGTGGCCTCGCGAGGACGATAGGCCAGCAGGGTCTGTTCCTGGCCGTCGGGTGAACGGCGCAGGGCCAGGCCGAATTTCTCGGCGGTGCCGGGCACGAATTCGGCGATCAGTTCCAGACAATCGCCGTTGATCGTATCGAGTGCAACCGTCTCGTCCGACAGCGCGACGCCGGCCACCTCCTCATGGCTACCGCGGAGCATCTGCAGTTCGTCGGGTGGGGAGTACCGCATGGTGCCGTCCTCGGCCAGGCTCAGGAGGCGAGGCAGGGATATCATGCCGGCCCAGCCGGCTTTCTGCCAACTCTCATTGGGACGCCCCTCCCAGATCCAGCCGAACAGCAGTCGCCGGCCCTTGTCATCGAGCCCGGACTTGGCTGCGTAGAAGTGACCTCCGGCGTCGAGATTACCTGTTACCTCGCGAGTGAAACGTTGGTCTTTGTAGGAACCGGTGTCATAGAACGTACTCATCATGACGCGGGTGGCATCCATGCTGGCATACGACAGCAGGGGTGACAGACGAGACGTGACCAGCACGTGACGGTCGCCAAGAGTAAAGAAGTCCGGGCACTCCCAACAGCGGTTGGTGATATCCGGATGGTCGGTGCAGAGTGGATGCAGGTATTCCCACTGCACCAGGTCAGCTGATCGATACAACAGGGCGGTACCTCCCTGGTACTCGATGCCGGCTCCAACCAGCATGTACCAGTCCCCACCTTCCTTCCAGAAACAGGGATCTCGAAAATCTGGCGTGCCTGGGGGATGGTCGACCAGGGGGTTGGCTGGGTGCTTGGTCCAGGTCGCAAGGTCATCGCTGCCTGTCGCCAGGCACACAACCTGGCGCCAGACACGGGCCTGATCGACCGGCGGCAGGTCGACACCGGTATAGAGGATAACCGGCTTACCGTCGGCGATGCCTGCCGATCCAGACCAACAACCGCCCTCGTCACTGGTGCCGGGCGTCGGCTTCAGGGCGAGCGGGAGATGCCGCCAGTGCACCAGGTCGGACGAAGCGGCGTGGCCCCAGCACGCGTGCCGTTGATAGAAGAGGTGGCATTCGCCGCCTTGCCAAACGACACCGCAGGGATCGTTGAGGGTTCCAGATTCAGGCGCAAAGTGAAAGCGCGGATAGTGGGGATCGCTGGCAGGGGATGCCATCACACGTGCTCCTCACGAAAAAGAAAGCCCGACACTGAAGAAAATATTTCAGTGGGTTAATGGCATCTTGGTTTCTACAAAATGAGCCACCGAAGTTTCCAGACCGCTGAGTATCATATCCATACCAATCGCGACGAGAATGAGCCCCATAAATCGCAAGATGATTTGCTGGGCATGGGCGCTTAGAAACCGGCCCAGAAATCCCGAGAGTGCAAAACAAACAAAAAGTGTCAGGACCATCGCCGCGGTTCCAGCGGCCGTTCCCACATGTCCCTCCAGCGAGGAATGGGCGGCGGCTACGGTGACCACGGTCGTAATAGAGCCAGGCCCGCCAAGAATGGGCATCGCGAGCGGAACGATCAGTTTCTGGTTGACCTCGTCTTCGGTGTTCTTTAAATCAGCAAGAGCAGCTTTGGCCCCTTCGGTCTGGTGGGCCGTGTTTTCCTTCCCCATGATCATGTGCAGCCCGATCAACAACACAATCAGCCCGCCAGCAGCCTGGAAGGCAGAGAGAGATATACCAAAGACTTGGAGGATGGCGGTACCTCCAAATATGGAAATTTCCAGAATGACCAGGACGGCCAGAGAAGTCTTGAGGGCCGCCTTGACTTTGAAGCGAGTAGGCAGGTCTCCAACGGTGCTGATGAAGATCCCTGTATTCCCGATAGGGTTCATCATTGCAAAGAGGCCCATGAATGCTTTTAAAAATGCGATAGTGCTCATGGGTACAAGTATGCGGATTTTTTGGAACTACCACCACAGCAATGATGATGCTCAGGCAACCTTTTTGCGGGGCGCATCTTGTTAAAACGATGGGGCCGACCCTCCCCACCGGTGCGGCAGCCCGGAATTCTGGCCGCGAGCTCAGAATCGATGTTTACGCAAGAATTTCCTTCACCACTTCGCCATGGACATTCGTCAGGCGGCGCTGAATCCCGTTGTGATAGAAGGTGAGCCTCTCATGATTGATGCCGAACAAATGCAACACTGTGGCGTGGAAGTCGTGCCACGGAATGGGACGCTCGACCGTTTTCCAGCCCAACTCGTCGGTTGATCCGAACGCCATGCCGGGTTTGACACCCGCGCCGGCCATCCAAATCGAGAATCCATAGCGATTGTGATCACGCCCTTCGCCGATCACACCGGCGGCGGATTGCGTGAAAGGTGTGCGACCGAATTCGGTCGTGAACAACACGAGCGTATCTTCCAACAAACCGCGTTGCTTGAGGTCGTGCAGCAGTGCGGCCACGGGTTTGTCGATACGTCCGGCTTCACGCGCGTGATTCTGTTTCACGCTTTCGTGCGCGTCCCAACTGGCACGTGGCGAACCCCCGATCGGCCCGCCGGAATAGAGCTGAACGAAGCGAACTCCGCGCTCGACCAGTCGCCGAGCAAGCAAACAACGACGCCCCATGTCGGCGGTGTTCTCGTCATTCACTCCATAAGTGTCGTGCGTGGTTTGAGTTTCGGCCGACAGATCGCTAACCTCAGGAACCGACAGTTGCATTTGGGCCGCCAGTTGATAACTTCGGATTCGGGCCGAAAGCACTGGATCTTCACCAACGCGTGCAGCGTGGTCTTGATTGATGGCGTTGACAAACTCCCAGGTCGCTTTGTCGGCACCGGCGGCAAGTTCCAGGGCAGGAAATAAATCACGCACCGGTTGATTACCCCCCCGCAGTTCTACACCCTGCGAATGCCCTGGCAGGAATGCGTTCGACCAATTCGTAGCACCACCGTTCGGCCCGCCGCGCTCGTCCGAAAGGACAACGTAGACCGGCAAGGTTTCTGTCTCCGAGCCCAGGCCATAGGACAACCAACTGCCCAGCGAGGGGAAGCCGTTGGCTTCAAAACCAGAATTCTCGAGAAACAACGCTGGCGTGTGATTCGCAGAATTCGATTCCATCGATTTCAGAATCGTCAGCTCGTCTGCCAATTGGGCGATGTGCGGAAACAAGTCCGAAATCATCAAGCCACTTTGCCCGCGTGGTTTGAACTGGAAATCGGGTTTGCGCAAAAGACCGATCATGCCAAAGAAGATGTCTGGTTTCTTGTCGTACTCTAGCGTCTTACCGTGGTTTTCTTCAAGGGCCGGCTTGTAGTCGAACGAGTCGAGATGACTCATACCCCCGACGAGGCAGATGTGAATCGCGCGTTTTGCCTTGGGCTCATGCGTGTTTGCCGTCGCCGGCAATGGCTCGGCCGCAAGTCGATGGTCGCGACCCAGCAGATTGAACAACGCCGTTGCGCCGAGTCCATTGCAGCCCCAATGAAACAAGTCGCGACGATTCAAATTCCGTGATGGGATCATCTTGTTTGGACCTGACATTAATCAACGATGACGAACTCATTTGCATTGAACAGCCCGCGGCACAACACCGCCAACCCGTGCGTATCCACGAGTTCGACAGAGAGTTGTCGTTCGTGTCCATTCGGTTCGCGGCCAATAGCCAGCTGCCATGCGTGACCAACCTGTAAAGCCGTGTCACCCTGGACCCTGCCGGCGACTCGTTCGGCAAGGTAATTGCTCATTCGCAACACGAACGCGTTGTTCAGCAGACTCAACGCCTGCAGTGGCGTGGTCGTCACTGCCCTGCGTGGTGCCGCGGCAGATGGATCGGGGCAGTCAAACGTGTCGAGCAAGGCGCTGCGACCACCGCGCGGGCTGAACCGATAGATCGTGCGGCGGAACCACGCGTCGCCGTCGACGTCGAGCGGCTCGTAATAGTTTGTTCCATTGTTTTCTGTCACGGTCACATCCTCAAAACCCGCACCGCCCATCGTCAGATTCAACTTGCCGGCCACGGCCAGCATCGAATCCCGCACGACTTCCGCCTCAAGCCGCCGCGGACTCATCCTCCACAGCAAACGGTTGTTGGCATCGGTGGCCTGGGCGACACCGATTGAGGCCGAGGCTTGCCGATAAGTACTCGACGTCACCATGAGTCGATGCAGCGGCTTCAACCGGAAGTCACTTGCCCTTAGCTGATGCACCAGCCAATCGATCAACTGCGGATGACTGGGGCGCCCCCCGTTGAACCCGAAATCGCTGGGCGTATCGACCAACCCGTTACCGAAATGGTAATGCCACACGCGATTAACAATAACACGGGCGAACAGGTCGTTGTTCTCCCCGGTGATCCACGCAGCCAGCCGTCGTCGTCGCTCGGAATCGGGGGCGTTCGCTTCGAGATGGAATTTCGCATCGACACCCGCAACCGACGCGACACCACCGGGCATAACAAGGTCACCTTCGCGATCGATATCGCCACGATGCAGAAACCTGGTCGCCGCGGGTGTGTCCGTCGGAGTGACAGCATACATCACGCGTTTCGAATTCTCGCTGATGGTCGCAAGTCGCGTGCTTCGCTCTGTTATTTCCGACTTCAACCGCTCACGTTCAGCCCGTTGCCGCTTGGGCAACCACTCAACAATCTCGGTTTCTGCCACGTAGTCCGGACTGGTCCCCGCCGACGCGGCAACTTCATCTGCCGATAAAACGCGGTCGTATAAACTCGCCCGGAGAATTTTTCCTTGCAGGTGTTTGTTGCTGCCCGCGGGCTTGTGTCGCAAGCCAAAGACGATGTGTGCCGAGTTTTTTTTATAGCGAGCCAGCTTCGATTGCTGAATCCCGCGACCGTAAGGCTTGCCGTCGCGATAGCCAATGATCGTACCGTCCGCTTGATAAACAATCGCGAGATGAACCGGGCGTTTGACGGCTCCAAGCTCTTGGGGCCCCTGAAACGACTCGGTTCGCACAAAGCCTTCACTGCCCGCCATCCAACGATTCGTTTCCAACTCGGCAAACACGATCGAATCAAATTGCCCGCCCCTCTCCGATTCGATGCTGATCACACCTCCACCCGATTGATCGAGCGTTTCAAGTTGCACCCACGCTTCAAGCGTTTTTTCCTCAATCGTCTTGTCGATCGCCGGCGTTTCGACGTAACTCGTGCCATCCAGCACGAGCGCACCAGATTCGAGTGTGGCAGAACCGACCTCCTTACCATGGAGATTGCCGATGTGATCTTGCAAATCGTCATCGAATTCCCATTGGGCGATCGGCGTGGGCGGCGTCGGCTTCGCCAACACTCCTGCCGACCGCAACTCGAAAATCGCCGCGCGGGCAGAAGCATCGATTCTGCCCAACGACTTGGACAGGAGATCAATTTCGGCATAGAGATTGTCAATGTGCAATTGCTCGTCGGCAGTTCGCTCCGTTCGTTCACCATGATTCACACCAGCAACGGCCGCCGCCAGGCGATAGTATTCAACCTGTCGGATTGGATCGAACTTGTGATCGTGACATCGTGCGCAGTTAGCGGTTAGTGCCAGGAATGTCTGACAAATCGTGCCGACCAGTTCTGCCAACTCATCCTGGCGAGCAAGATTTTTCATTCGCGGACTCTCACCCACGATGGTATTGTGAATGCCGGCAACAAGGAACCCGGCCGCAGCAACGCCCTGGGGACCCGATTTCTTCAAATCACCCACCAATTGCATCCGGACGAATTCGTCGTACGGCAAGTCCTCGTTCAATGCCTGAATGACCCAATCGCGGTAGTACCAGAAATTTCGCCGCGGAGCGTTGCGTTCAAAACCGTTGCTCTCACCATAACGCACGACGTCCAGCCAATGTCGTCCCCATCGCTCGCCGTACCGAGGTGAATCGAGCAGCTTGTTGACGACTTGCAGGTAGGCTTCGTCGGAAGGGTCATTTTCAAATTTGGCGATCTCTTCAGGAGTTGGCGGCAGTCCGATCAAATCGAAGTAGAGTCTCCGAATCAACGAGCGCGAGTCGGCCTGTGATGACGGCCAGAGCCCGGCACTCTGCAATTTCGCCAGGATGAAACCGTCAATGCCGTTTCGAGACCAATTTGCTGCGGGATTCTCTAATGGCGATGGCTGCTGCAAAGGCCGCAGTGACCACCAGTCGTACCCAGCTCGACTGTCAGAGGTGTAGCGAAAACGGTCAATGGACTCCGCGCCCCACTGGGCGCCCGCTGCGATCCACTTTCGCAATGCATCTTTTTCTGCTGCCTTGAGCGGATGCTTGGGGGGCATCTCGTTGGTGGAAACCATCTCCCACAAGCGACTTTGCTCAAGATCGCCGGGGACCAACACTACGCCATTGTCACCGCCACGAAGTGCCGCCTGGTGCCCGGAGAGGTCGAGCCCCGCTTTCGGTTCCGCTCCCGCGTGACACTCCAAGCATTGCGATGCGAGAAGCGGAGCAATCTCCTTTTCGAAATCGACCGAGTCCGCTGCGAGCCCGGACTCCAATACAAGGACCCGGATCGCAATCGCGCAAATAACCGAGTTCTGCAAAGATTGGCTCATTTTCATATCAAGGTTTGAATAACCGTCCCCAATTATCCTTGGCGACAAAACACGTCACATGCAAGACGTCCATTCCTATTGTACCCGGAAGTTCCCCCAGCGCAATGTGCCGGCATGACAGGTGGCCAACGGTGGGCGGGGAATATGGCACGATTCTCCGCGAGCTAACGCCTCGAGGAACTACCGGCCGTGGGGTGCTTCAAGGGGAAACGGGACGCTCAACCGAAAAACGCCTGGAACTCACTGCCCGCTCCACGCAGTTCCTCCCTGGGTACCCCTTGTTTCTGGCGTTGATCACATGTAGTAAAGTAACTGTCGAGGTTCTGCATACCGTTTCTCCCGCGCCGTGCCTCTGACCGGAGCCACCAACCGCGGGAGGAGAAGAAGGAACCCGAAGTGCCAAGTCAGCAGATAACTGCCAAAGTTCCGACGACGTTCCTGGGATACTTGCGATCGATGGGCCCGGGAATCGTCATCGCCCTCGTATGGCTTGGCGCGGGCGACCTGGTAGATTCGGCCGTGGCGGGCGGAAACTATGGCTACACACTCATGTGGGCTCTTGCCCTGGCGCTGTTCGTGCGTTTTACGTTTGTCAGCATCATCGCCAAATATCAACTCTGCAATCAGCATGGAGAAAATGTGCTGGCCGGTATGCGCCGCATTCACCGCTGCGTTCCCTGGTTGGTGGGAATCGCTGGCCTGGTGTTTGCCCACATCTATAACGCGTTCAGTTTGCGTGGCGTGGGTGAATCAATGTCGCAACTGACCGGTTGGGGCAATCCCTTTGTCTGGTCTACATTCTGGGCAGCCGTGGCGGCACTGATCGTGTTTCGGGGAGGCTTTGAGCACATTAAAAAGCTGTTCTATGTCTTTCTGGGATTGTTGAGCATTTCGTTGCTGGGAGTGGCCATCTGGAGCGGTCCCAACCCAGTTGAAATGGCTCGTGGCATGATGCTGTTCGCCATCCCCGAACAGCACGGACCCTATGGCGTGTTTCTTCTTCTTACGTCGCTGATTGGGGCCGTGGGTGGCTCGATTGCCAACCTGCTTTATCCTTACTTTATCGAGCAGAACGGGTGGAAAGGTCCTCGGTTCCGGCGCGTACAATTGTATGACCTGGCCTTCGGCACACTGGTCGTGGTCATACTCAACCTGGCCGTGTGGACGGTTGGGGCGGAGGTACTCAAACCGGGAGGAATCGAAGTCACGGACCTGCAAAGCCTGGCAAATTTGATCACGGTTGTGCTTGGCAAGTGGTGCGGGCCCCTGTTCTACTTAGGTATATTCGCAGCGACGTACAGCACGGTTGTCGGGAACGCCACCGGCTATGGACTCCTGTGTAGCGACGCGGCCCGGTATTGGCGGCGAACCTCCGGGGAGTCGAGTGCCCCGACCGGCCCTGTGAATATCCAACAGTCCACGGTCTATCGATGGGTCGTCGCCTGGTGCCTGATCTCACCACTTGTCTGGTCACTTCCGGGAATGCCGGACTTTGTGACGCTAACGATTGTCGGAAATGCCGTGAGTGTTGTGGTGCTACCTCTGTTATCTGCCGCACTGTGGTACATCACCGCGCGTACGTCTTGCATCGGGGCACAGTATCGCAACCGCTGGTGGGAGAACTGCCTGATGGCCATACTCTTCGCACTGTCCGTGTGGAGTACTTACCTGTTTATCGAAAGATTCGTAACATGGATTTTTCCGATGATCACGTAGTTGGTCACCTGCGGCGGCACCCACAGCCAACCAGGGAGGCGAAGCCAAAGAGAGCCAAGACGATGCATGACGGTTCAGGGACTATGTCGGGAATCGTGGCGATCCACGCCTCACTGTCACCCGTCGGATTAACTCCATAGCCGACGAACGTGTGGCCATCCGCCGAAACCCCAGTTGCGCTAGCCAAGCGCCAGTTTGTTACCGATGTCACACCGCCTGCGATTAACAGGTCACGCAGATTCTGCATCCCGGTGCCACTGGTCCAGAGAAAGGCTTCCAACAAACTCGAGGCCGACTGGCTGTCACCCACGACCACCGAACCGTCGGCCGAAACGGCATGTGCCTGACTCTCAAAAATTCCCCCTGGCAGGTCACCCAGGCCGACCATCCCGCCGCCGCTGGTCCAGCGAAAAGCCTCTTTACCCGAGGCCGAACGGCCGAGACCCACGACCACCGAACCGTCGGCTGAGACGTCCCAAGCAAAGCTCGCATCACCTCCCCCCGGCAGGTCACCCAGCCCGACCATCCCGCCGCCACTGGTCCAGCGAAAGGCTTCCGAACCCGAAGACGACGCACCGTAACCTACGACCACTGCACCGTCGGACGAGACGCCATGTGCATAGCTGTAATAATCTCCCCCCGGCAGTTCACCCAGGCCAACCATCCCGCCACCGCTGGTCCAGCGAAAGACCTCATAACCCAAAGCCGACTGGCTCCGACCCACGACTACCGAACCGTCGGCCGAAACGTCACGTGCAAAGCTCGAATACCCTCCCCCTGGCAGGTCACCCAGGTCGACCAACCCGGTGCCACTTGTCCAACGAAAAGCCTCAGCACCCGAGGTAGAGAAACTCCGACCGACAACCACTAAACCGTTAGCCGAAACGCCATATGCCGGGCTGTCAAAGTTTCCCCCCGGCAGGTCACCCAGGCCAACCATCCCACCGCCGCTGGTCCAGCGAAAGCCTTCATTACCCGAGGCCGACCGGCTGCGACCCACGGCGACCGAACCGTCGGCCGAGACGTCATGTGCCCAACTGCCAAACGTTCCCCCCGGCAGGTCGCCCAGGGGCGTAAAACTAAACGAGCTGCCGTCCGCTTGGGGTGCGAGGTTCAACAAAAATACCCCGCACAGGGCCAACCACAGAAGTTGCCCGCCAAATTTCGAGGCAAAGTGTCGCCGAACAGTTGCTGCGTTACGGTGGAGCGGTAGTAAGTGGTCAGTTTGTCGTGTAGTCATGTGATTTTCTCCTGCCAGGTTTTATGGGGTGCTAAATTTGTTGGATGATGAAAGGGTTGGTCACGATTGGCTTGATCGCCTGCTGTGTCGTCACCCGCCGCCAACCAGGGAAGCGAAGCCGACAAGCACCAGAATGATGTGTGACATTGCAAGGATCGTGGCACTCCACGCCTCGGTGTTACCACTCGGTTTAATGCCGCTGCCGACGAAGGTACAGCCATTCGCCGACGCACCGGTTGCTGCCGTTGGTGTCTCACCAGGTGGGTAACTCAGCATCGAAGCGGTTATTCCGACAGAATGACCAAAATGCGAGGCCACCCTTTTCACCAAGCCACGGGGGCACACGACGAACTCACCGCAAACCCTGCGTTCAGGGGGAGGTATCCCCCTCTACGAGAGGGCATCTTTGTGATAGAGTGCGGCACTTGTGGAATCTGGCCGTGGCCGAGTTTTTTCAGAAAACTTGGTTCGATTTGGCACGGCAGCAGGGCATTTGTCGTGCGGAAATTGGTGGCTTCCAACCTTTTTGCCATCCCTGCATGTCGCCTTTCTGCAGAATATTGCGGGTCTGGTTAGAGGAGCTTGCCTCGCTGTAATCTTGACCCATATTTCAAGACACCGATCGATTCATTTGACGTTCTTAAACGGTGAAAATCGTGACGAACTCACGGCAGCCTAAAAACGGGTAAAACCGTATCTGTGCTGATAAATCGCAGAACCAGATTCTCTAGAAACGCGTCCCGTGCGCCCCTCAAAAAACAGGAAATCCGTCATTAAATCACAAAATATTTTGGCCTATGCTTGCCTGCTGATTGCGATGCTGATCGTGTCCGGAAATTTCATATTCGGAAATCGCGCCGTGCAGGAGATTCCAGCTTTTACTTTGGTCTTCTGGCGAACTTCGATTGGGGCTCTTTTTCTGTTGCCGCTCGCGTTGTTGAGTCGGGGGCACATCATCGAGTTTATCAAGCAGAACAAGCTGAAAACATTTGCGTTGGTGCTTAGCGGACTGGTACTTCGACCCTGGTTCGTCTACATGGCTTTAAATTCTCCTAAATTGACCGACATCAGCGTCGGTGTCCTGGCGGTTCCACTCATGACGATCATCTTCTCGGTGTTCCTTCTCAATGAGCGACTTTCGTACCTACAAATCCTGGGACTCATCCTCGCCTTCTTCGGATCAGCCATCTTTGCATTCCATGGCGACCTGGAACACTTGCGCAACTTCGACCCCCATATCGAGTTTCTATGGATTCTTGTTGCTTCCACGTTTGGAAGCCTTTACCTGGTTCTGCTGAAACGTTGGGATGTACACCCCTCGCCGAGTGAAGGGTTGTTCGGGCTCCTTTTGGTGGCAACTATCATTCTTTTGCCAGGCTTTATTCATCACGCGATGACGGATTTGCATCCACTGGAATATTCGCGCGGGCTTTGGGGTTCGGTTCTCTTCGTAGGGATTGGGATGGGCGGACTGTATCTCTTCCTCATGGGATATGTAATCAGCAGGATTGGTGCCACGACCGCGTCGCTGTTCACACTGATAATCCCGGCGCTGGTAGCCGTGGAGTCCGTGCTATTTCTCAACTCTTCGTTGCATATTTATCAGGCTGTGGGTGGCCTGTTGGTTGCCACTGGGGTATTGTTTGTCCTGAATTTCCGCCCACTACCCGCTACCGAATCACCCGCTACCGAATCACCCGCTACTGAAGCAGCAATCGAAGCCACCACCGAGTGACCAGCCGAGAGGCCATGCGGTCTTGCGGTAAAGAAGCCAGCGGGAAAGGTGGCGTAGAGGTTGCGCCTCGTTTCTCGACAATCCCGCTGGGGGATATTTCCAGAGACCGAGTATTTTCAGACCAGGGTGACCCAAAGTTGGTTGGGTGTAAAAAACCTGCGAGGCAACCACGATATACGGCAAGGAGGAGATCAGGATACATTCAATAAAAACAAACCTCTTGACGCGACCGATGGCCTGTTCTGGAGAATAACTTTTATCCATAGATCCATCGAACGACTTAATAACCCGGGCCTGGTCGACCCCGGTTTCAAGTTCATCGAAGAAAAAAACTGTGCCTCTGTCCTTGGATGGCAAGAGCATTTTTGTAGATACCTCGAAAATCGATCCCATCAAGCCGGCCGTTGAGTGGGATGGTGAGGTGGAATGGAGATATCAAGAAAATATCAGGAAGTGTGAAGCCGCTTACATGACTGGAAGCGGGTATGTGGACCTGGCGATTGCCGACATGCTAAATTATTTTCATCCTATACGACCGTTCCAGATTTCCGAGCCGGGGGTCCTTTCCAAACGCCAAAACGTCCATGCGAATCATAAAATCGTCTGCAGCTATTCTGACTTGGGTCAGCACGTTCCATCAGGCTGATCTCACTCGGTTTTTTTAACCAGGTTATTGTCACGACTGTTTTGGTCAACGAGAATGTGGAAGCTCTACTGTGCATCATTCATAGAGAATCCGCCTACTATGGCGCGACTAAAAGTTCGGTCAAAATCACAAAAATAAAAAGCTGGCTTCTTGAGCAGGGGGTTCCAAGATAGCAATCAGAAAACTTGTGTGGACCTATTGGTGTCCCAATCAATAACCAGACTCTCAAAGAACTTGCCGTGAGTGTGACCGCAGAAATTATCCACGGCAAAAATGAAATTCAATGGCCCCATCAAAATATTTTGTCTTATGACGGATAATTGATACCCATGAACCTGGAAGGCTACCCATGAACTTAGCTGGTGTGAAAAGATATCTACTACCGGATTCTGAGGAGGAACTCGTTCCCTGGGAATCCGGGCATTCCTATGTAGCAGGTGGCACCTGGCTCTATTCAGAGCCTCAGCCTGACGTCGATACCATGGTCGACCTGATGTCGCTTAACTGGGATCCCGTTCAAATCACCGACAATGGTCTTGAAATTGCTTCCACCTGCACCATTCGAAAATTGATTGATCTTGATTGTCCCAAAGAATGGCGTGCATCTTCGTTAATTAAACGATGCGCCGAAGCCTTATCGGCCTCCTTTAAGATATTTAATGCCGCTACCGTGGGTGGCAATATCTGCATGTCGCTACCGGCAGGGGCCATGATAAGTTTTGCCACGGCTCTACATGCAAATTATTCCATCATTTCCCAGGATAAAAACGATCATCAGATACCGGCCATGAAATTTCATATCGGCAATCAAAAAAACGTGCTGAAGCCTGGTGAAATCTTAAGAAACATTCAAATCGAAAAAAGCTGGTTACAAAGGGAGGCGTTGATTGAATACCGTGCCCTGACTCCCATTGGTCGCTCCGCGGCTCTCATCATTGCCACAAAAGACCCGGAGTCAAAATCCGTTGAATTCACCATCACTGCATCGGTGGTGCGACCCTATCAAATCGCCTTTGATGACGTTCCCACCAAGGAACAACTGTCCGATGCCATTCAATCAACGATTCCTCAAGAGACCTATTTTGATGATCAGCACGGAGATGTTTTTTATCGTCAAGAGATGACGTACTACCTCAGCGAAGTATTACGGAAGAAGTTAACGAGCAATGCCTAAAATTAAACTTAACATTAACGGCGAGGATATTAATACAGAATTGGAACCAGGAGGGTGCCTGCGGGCATTACTCCATGACCTGGGTTATTTTGACGTCCGTCGAGGTTGTGACCAAGGAGATTGTGGTGCATGCACTGTCTGGTTAGACGGCGAACCGGTGCACAGCTGCCTGGTACCTGCACCTCGTTGCCATAAAAAATCTATTACGACGCTCTCTGGGCTGGCAAAAGACGGGAAGTTATCACCCATGCAGGAGGCTTTTGCCCAAGCCCAGGGGTTTCAATGTGGCTTTTGTACCTCTGGCATGCTGATGACCTTGAGTTCCTTAAAGGATGGAGACTTTGATGATTTGCCTCAGAAACTGAAAGGAAACCTTTGTCGTTGCACGGGGTACCGTTCTATTAGCGATGCCTGTCATAAGATATCCAGAATTAATTTAAACGGGGAAAAAGAAACTGGAGTCGGTGCCTCCCAACCCCATCGGGATACGCAAGGTATTATCACAGGGCAAACCCGTTATGCCGGGGATTACCACCCCAAAAATTTATTGCATCTACGAGTACTGCGATCTCCCATTGCCCATGGGTTCATTAAAAGTATTAAAACAGAAAAAGCCAAAGCAGTTCCTGGGGTACACACGGTCTTGACTTGGGAAGATTCTCCTCCGCGTAAATTTTCAACGGCCTGTCACGAAGACTCCAGAGTCGATGCCGATGACACCTTAGTCCTGGATAGAACTCTTCGATTTGTGGGTCAGCGAGTGGCTGCGGTGGTCGCAGCAACCGACAGCCAGGCTCAGGTGGCTTGTCGCTTAATTGAGGTTGAATACGACAAATTACCAGCGGTTTTTGATCCGGAAGAGGCCCTCAAACCAGGTGCACCCCTCGTCCACAATGAATCGATTGGATCCGTCCTGCTTCGCCCCAAGGGAAATCTAATTTTGTCCTTAGAAGGTGGCGTCGGAGACATCGATAAGGGATTTGAAGAGGCCGATCTCATTCACGAATCCTTGATGGAAACTTCCCGAGTTCAACACGCCCATCTTGAACCTCACTGCTCGATTGCCTGGGTGAATGATGATGGGAAAATCTCCGTCCGCACCAGTACTCAAGCACCTTATATAGCCCGCGAAAAAATCGCTTATATCTTTGGACTACCGATTCCACAGGTCAATTTATTTAAAGAGCATGTTGGCGGAGGCTTTGGCGCCAAGCAAGAAGTCCTCACAGAAGATCTGGCAGTTTTAGCCACCTTGAAGACAAAACAACCTGTGAAGTTTGACTTCACTCGAGAAGAAGAGTTTATCGCAGCCGTTTATCGTCACCCGGCAAAAATCAAAATGAAGACCGGGCATAAAAGGGATGGAACCTTAACGGCGATGAGCTTGGATTTTCTTTATAATACGGGAGCCTACGCCAATCATTCCGGCGAAACCTTACTCTCCGCTTCCAGTGAACCTTTTTCCATATATCGTTGCAGGAATAAAAAGGTAGTAGCCAAGTCTGTTTATACCAATAATGTTCCCTCCGGGGCTTTTCGAGGGTATGGAGCTACGCAGGTTTTTCATGCCCTGGAATGTCATCTGGATGAAGTCTCTGAATTGTTGAGTATGGATCCCCTGGAGTTGCGGCGCAGGAACGCAATTAAACCCGGGGATCCATTAACCGCTTTTGAAGAAGACCACGGCAAATATGAATATGGCAGTTATGGATTCATGGAATGTATCGATGCCGTCGAAAAGGAAATTCAAAAGACTCAAGAAAATGACCATCCTTACTCTGAAGAGGATGGTTGGCGAATTGGGACTGGTGTTTCCATAGCCGCGCAAAAATGCAGTCCGCCCACCCAACATCGTTCCACGGCAAAAATAAGATTATCGCCAGAGGGTGATTATCACTACTACACCGGGGCCGCCGATTGCGGCAATAGTTCCGACACCACCCTGACTCAAATTGTTGCGGAAAACCTGAATACCACCACCGACAAAATTAATTTACATGCTGGCAATACTGCTGACGAGGTATGGGACACGGGGACTTTTGCCGGCACCACAATGTTCATTGGTGGAGGAGCTGCTGTCCGGGCTGCCAAGGCATTAAAAGAAAGGCTGTTGCGGGAAGCCTCCGAGCTCAGCAATTGTGAAACGGAGCAATGCCAACTCAAAGGCGACCAGGTCATATGTGGCTCCCAGCAACATACTCTGAAAGAGATTTATGACTACGCTCATTCTCAGGGCAGAGAATTGCAAGTGGTTAGGGTTCACCAACCCGATCCCAGTAGTATTGCCTATGCAGCGCACGGAGCCCGGGTGGCGGTGAACACGTTCGATGGCCATATCCGTGTTCTGGATTTTATCGAAGCCTCGGATGTAGGTGTCCGCGTGAATCCAATGATTTGCCAAGGACAACAAGAGGGTGCCATTATGCAAGGGATCGGCTGGATATTGAATGAGCGTGTGCTGATTAATGAACATGGTGCCGTAGAAAATGCTGCTTTAAGACATTATCGCTTACCAGCCATGGCGGATTCTCCGAATATAAAAACCATTTTTATTGATACCGAGGATCAATTCAGTCTCGTCGGTGCAAAAGCGCTCGGTGAATTAGGGATCCACGGCGTTGCTCCGGCCATAGCCAATGCGGTGGCCCGGGCGACCGGGGTTCGTTATCGACAAATGCCTTTGATGCCTCATACCGTTTTAAAAGGACTGCGCAAAAAACAATGAAGTTTACCGGTTTATTGTTAGCCGCTGGGCGTTCTCGAAGGATGGGACAAACCAAGCAACTCTTACCCTGGCCTTATCCCGATGGGGACAGCACCTTACTCGCAACTTCTTTTGATTTACTGGAAAAAGCATGTCGTGAAATGGTCGTTGTGATGGGTCACGATGCGGACCTTATTCAACAGGCGCTTGGAACCAGGCAATATACTTCGGTCATCAGCGACCCGGACGCAGAAATGAGTCATTCCTTTCAACTTGGCTTGGATACTGTTATTCAGCGAAATAATGCCGACAGGATACTCCTCTATCCAGGAGACCATCCCTTTGTAACTCACCATACCCTGTCATCATTAATTGAAAATTCCAGGAACGACCCAGAGCATATCATCATCCCCCGTTATCACCACAAAGGAGGTCATCCAACCGCCATTCCCAATGGTTTGTTTAAAGAATTATCCGAGGCCGATTTATCAGGTGGCCTCAACCGATGGTTTAGAAAAAACTCTGACCGGATAAAGTATCTAGACGTGACCGATCCAACCGTTATTCAAGATATTGATTCACCGCGTGACCTAGACTAAAAATTTCCGCATTCTTGATCGGTCTAACAATTGCATTTGCAGGGAAAACAACATGGCAACAGTAAAAACAAAAATGGCCGTCTTGACCGTGCTTGCCTTTGGCTGGACGAGCGGCGGGGCAATGTCCACATTTTCAGACGACAAACTACCTAATTATCTGCACACGGTGTCGCCGCCGACACTGCAAGCGGCCAGTCCACAGGCGGTGGCTGAAAGCAATGTCCTCGTTCTCGACAAGGCAATGATGCCGATCTATGACAACGCTTTGCAGAAGTTCAAGGCAAACCTGCTCAGTGAACGGCCGGTCCTCCTGGCGCGTTTTACCGGTGCTGGCGGGCAGATGATTCTTTACCGACCAGGACAAGAGCCGATCACGGCTCCTCCACCCCCCATCGAATATCAACTCGCGAAGTCATGCGGTCATAGCGCAATGGCCATGTATGAACTGACTGCGCCGTACTTGAGTGCCCCGTCGGATAAATCCTGGCAGGCACCGATGCGTGCGTTTCTCAGCCGGAACAAGTCGGCCCTAAACACGCTCAATGACTTGAAAATCGATGCGGACAAACTCGCTACTCTCGAAGCCGTCCTGACCAACAACGTGTCCTTCATGGAAGCGTGTTTGAAATACGACACGTTTACCTATGAGGATCTTGAGGGGTTTGCGCATCGCTTCAAGCCACTGGCCACGAAGGTCATCTGGATCGCCGCGGAAGCGCAGGTGTCGCACTGGATGACAGTACTCGACGCGTGGAAAAAGTTGCTCGGCGAGGATTGGGACAAACTCTATGCCGTGGCGAACACGATTTACGTGACCCGTCAAAACGATATCCTCTTCAGCGTCCTTGTTCAGTACATGGGTAAGGACGCAATCCACAAAAGACTCCTGCTGCTCGAATCTTGCACTTTTGTTACCACGAAGGAAACAATGCTTGATTTGTTGACACGCATCCTCTCCGACCGGGTGCTCGGCAAGGTCTACTTTGGCAACTACTATCTCATGGATTACGAACTGCTTGGCGAAGGAGCGCGCCGGGCAATTGAAGAGCAGTGCAAACAACGGAATATGTCGCCGGTTCTGCCGCCGCTGGTTCCCTTCAACTCGACAGAATGGCCATGGCGAATAGATCCGAAAAGCGGTACCGGACCCGCGACGCTCGAACAGACCATGTAAAAATCCATGTCGTTAAAGAGAACGACGGATGGATGCGTAAGGCCGCTGGGGGACATTTCCAGAGACCCAATAATTTCAAGTCCCGGAATGCCCGCTCTCCTCAGAATGTTGCCGATCTGGTTTATTGGTTTATCTGGCTGAGGGCCGGGATCAATAGTCGAAGGGGAAGGATTTCATCTGCCGGCCGCTCAGGAACTGCCCCAGATTCAACAGTGTCCTGGCATGGGGACGGGCGGGCGTGGTGTGGTCGACGAAGTCCTGACTTTGAATGTCTTTCTTGAACCGCGCATACCATTCTTCTATTTCAGCATTGCGCTGGATTTTCGTTTCGGACTGGAACGGGGGAATGTCGTTGACGCCGGCATGTGCAGCCAGCGCATGCAAAAAGGGGTTCGGGTCGGCGGTCAGCTCCTCATAGACAAAGGCCTTGTGCTCCAGATCTTGCACTGACAGGTAACTTTCCCAGTAATTGTAGGACCTTTCAATCATGAAATAGGTCCGGCAGATCTGGGAGAAATCATATTTGACCTTCGCCTTGTTGTTGTTCTGTATGGCCATCTTGTCAGACCAGGCCTTGGACTGAAGCCCCTTGGCGAAAGAAATGGCCTGCCGCAACCGGTCTTGCCGCGTGAGGGTAACCAGAAGCAAGTCATGGTCTACAGCGAGGTGGTTGATAAAATCAAAGCCAAACTGGAGCTGGAACCAGTGCAGGTGCCGCGGAAAAATTTTCACGTAGAACACACCGTTGTCGGTACTGGCACGTTCCAGGACTGTGCGGGTATAGTCCTCGCCACTGATCTGCTTGGCGTTCACACCCAGAACGCCCGGGGACAGCTATTCGCCCGATTTGCCAAGGACACCAGTACGGCGAGCCGCCTTGCTCAGCCAACTCGAGCCAGAGCGAGCTTCAGTCAATAGTAGCAAACCCTTCATGGCGAGGTCTCCTGTTGGAAATCGTCTGATCAGTGACCGTTGTGTCGACGCCCCGTACCAATGGCACAACAGATTTTTTTATGTGTACGCCCTGGGGTCGTTACCGTACAGCACCTCCGAAAGTCGTTTTACAGGCGCGATCGTAGTACAGACACAGTGCGCTGGGTGCACGCTCGTTGATTTGGATAATAGCGGACAGTGATAATGGCAGGCAATCGTACAGCGAAACGATGGGACGAATTAGCGTCACCGGTGATCGGTCTCCAACCGGTTACTCGGTCCGGGACGAGGGAATATATAACTCGGCATGCGGGATGAGTTCAACGTCAAATTGCCGGGCTGCTATCTCGGTCTGCACGATGGCAAGATTTGTCGACGCCGCCGTGACCGAAGTGAGGATGGTATTTGCCGGTATTTGCAGGTATCGAACATTTTCCAGCCCCCAAATGGTGCCTGCCTGGTTTATTCGCTTATCTGGCTGAGGGCCGGGATCAATAGTCGAACGGGATGCTTTTCATCTGCCGGCCGCTCAAGAATTTCCCCAGATTCCCCAGCGTCCTGGAATAGGCACGGGTAGACGTGGTGGTGTAGTCGAGGAAGTCCTGACTTCGAATGTCTTTCTTGAACCGCGCATACCATTCTTCCGTTTCGGCATTGCGCTGGATTTTCGTTTCCGACTGGAACGGGAGAATGTCGTTGACGCCGGCATGTGTGGCTAGCACCTGCAAAAAGGGGTTCGGGTCGGCAGTCAGCTCTTCGTAGACAAAGGCCTTGTGCTCCAGACCTTGCACCGACAGATAGGTTTCCCAGTAATTGTAGGACCTTTCAATCATGAAATAGGTCCGGCAGACCTGGGCGAAATTATATTTGACCTTCGCCTTGTTGTTGTTCTGTATGGCCATCCTGTCGGACCAGGCCTTGGACTGAAGCCCCTTGGCGAAAGAAATGGCCTGCCGCAACCGGTCCTGCCGTGTGAGGGTAACCAGAAGCAAGTCATGGTCTACAGCGAGTTGGTTGATAAAGTCAAAGCCAAACTGGAGCTGGAACCAGTGCAGGTGCCGCGGAAAAATTTTCACGTAGAAAACACCGTTGTCGGTACTGGCACGTTCCAGGACTGTGCGGGTATAGTCCTCGCCATTGACCTGCTTGGCGTTCACACCCAGAACGCCGGGGGACAGCCATTCGCCCGATTTGCCAAGGACACCAGTACGGCGAGCCGCATTGCCCAGCCAGTTCGAGCCAGAGCGAGCTTCAGTCAATATTAGCAAACCCTTCATGGCATCCTCTCCTGTTCGAAATCATCTGATCAGTGGCCGTTGTATCGACGCCCCGTACCAATGGCACCACGGATTTTTTTATGCGTACGCCCTGGGGTCGTTACCGTGCAGCACCTCCGAAAGTCGGTTTACAGGATGCGATCGTAGTACAGACACAGTGCGCTGGGTACACGCTCGTCGATTTGGATAAGAGCGGGCAGTGATAATGGCAGGTAATCGTATCGCCAAACGATGGGGCGGCTTGGTTGTAACACCACCGGTGATCGGTCTCCAACCGGTTACTCGGTCAGGGACGAGGGAATATATAACTCGGTATGCGGCATGAATTCAACGTCAAATTGCCGAGCTGTTATCTCGGTCTGCACAACGGCAAGATTTGTCGACGCCGCCGTGACCGAAGCGAGGATGGTATTTGCCGGTATTTGCCGACACCCAGCATTTTCCAGCCCCAGAATGTTGCCTGTCTGCTTTATGGTCCCTTGCTGACGAAACCTCAAAATTGAAGAGGTCCTGCCCCCCCTTTTTCGCATCCTTATGTCTGCCAGAAAGTTGATTTTTCCGGGGGCTGGTAACCGATGTCCAGGTGTGGTGTGGGAAGCCGTTTCCCATAGGTTAACGACTGCACGCACGCTTCCAGCAAACCGGTAGTCAGCAGTGTACGTTCCACCGGATAAGGGGTCTGTTTGCGCAGAAACGTCTCTTCGACCTTGGACATCAGCGCTGCCGAATAGACCACATTGGGATTGGGGGGCAGATAGAACAAGGTGGATAGCGGCTTGGATTCGCCCTGAATTTTGGCTGCAAACGTAAAGTCATTAACCAAGCCATTCACCAGTATCATCGTCCCCTTCACTCCGTCGTTGTATTGGAAACGGTACACCACCGGTTCCTTGACCCACTGCTTCTGTTGAGCGGTGGTTGGAAAGCGGTGGCTGTACGACTCACCCTGGGCCAGGGTCTGACTTCGGCAGAGACATTCATTAAACAACTCACTGCTCCAGCCCCCCTTGTCCCAAGAGCCCCTGGCCATTGCCTCCCAGGCTTGATCGCCGCGCATCGCATGCACCCATTGCACTCCGGTCTCGCCACCGGCGCGACGCTCGGCCATACACTGTATCGTCTCCAAGGCGTGGAAGTCGGAGCTATCCACTCCTCCCGGGGAGACACACATCACTTCATCAAGCTCTGACCCCAGCGGCAAATCGATCGACGGCATCCGCCAGGTAACCGGCAGCGAGGATCCCGCCAGAAAAGCAAAGTTCAGGTCCCGGGAAATCTTTACCATTTCCTTAGCCCAGGACCATTTCCACGACAAGTGTTTGTCATTGAACACTGGTACGCTCCTGCTGCTGTCTCGGAAGACATCCGTCACCTGTTTGAAGAACTGGTATCGAGGGTAGAGTCGCTGGCCGAATTCGTTTTTCGGGTAATTGCCATGTTCGCCGATGATCAACACTGCATCGACGGCGAGCTCCTTGCCGCCACCGCAGATCGCCTCTGCAATCGTCGGATAAATCGTAAACCCAAACTCCTTGGAACGGGCACGGCTTAAGTCGTTGTCGGGAAACTGATCAACATAAACCGACACCACTTCAAATGGAGGATGGTGCCAGGTTCCATTGATGGGATAACCGGCCAGGAACCGTTCTCCCATATGCCAGGCGTGCGATCGATAACGCCACTCGGTCGTCACAATCGCCATCTTTCTTCGAGGTTGCGCCTGGGCAAATGCGTCGGGACTGGCCAGAGCCAGAGCACCCATCGTTCCCAAAAAACTTCGTCTGTCGATCATCTAGTCGTTCTCCTGGATTCGCGAAAGATTATTTTCCACAAAGGGTCGCTTGCAAATAGTCCATCCGACATGCGCATATTCTACAATAAAGTCACTGGTTGACTGAGGCCTCGCCTGGGTGACCGTCCCGACAAGTGGCCCTTTCGCCACCAAGACTGCGGGAACCGTTGCCTGGACGATTGCATCATGAACCGTCAACACCATGAACCGTCAACCCCATGAACCGTCAACACTGCGGGTGGACGGCTAACCCTGTCATCGTGTGCTCGTTGGGGAACACTTGTCGTGCAATTCAACAGTTATCCCTCGATCTGGTTGCTCACTTTGCGTTGACCAAGGGGTAAAACGAGGCGGTTTTGGACAAAGCACCCGTCTGAAAGCATAAATCAGGCAGGGGGAATTTCGGGGATTCAAGAATATGGGGGGTCGGCAACGCTACCGGAAACGCTCTTCATGTTCCACCGTGATCGACACCGCGTTATTTCACCACCTCAAGGGCAGATGTCGAGTCCGTGGGACCCGCCATATAAAAATGGAAGAAGACCAACCCTAAGATACCACTGGTGACCATGAGTAATCCACAAAAGAATTCCCCAAGATGACTGCTCAAAAAGTCTGTGGCCAAATAAGAGTCTGATGGGTCGGAGGGATTGTATCGAGTCACGACCACGGTCGATTGTTTAAGACGTTCGTAAAGCTGGCGGTGACTTGCACGCAGACTGGAAAAAGCATAGTTGGGATGGATTTTGTCATTTTTGTATTTATTGCCGAAGACGGTGTACTCGTATTCAACGAGTACTTCGTAGTTAGTTTTGTCAGGATTACGTAGAATCTTGAACTCGCACTCAGTGATGGTTGCTTCGGCCTTGGGCCAATCAGCGGCCACACCTGCCGTCGAAAAACCGGCAATTGTTCTAATTAAGAAATACGTGCCCCCAAGAATGAACAGGAGGCAAAACGGATAAATCACCCAAAGTATGACGTGTTTTCCTGAATTACGCGAAACGACGGTACGACTGTTTTTTTCCAGCACCACGTTCGAGAGGGGTGGGCGGTGTGTCACTTAACCACCTCCAGTGCAGTGGCATAGTCTGAATTACCGATGTGTAAACAATAGGTACCCAAAAAAAAGCAGATGCTAAAGACGAGCATGTACAGCCCAACAAATAAATCTGTACGATGATCATAGAAAGATCCTGCCACTAAATAAGACTCGGAAGGGTCTGACGGATTGTACCGAGCCATGACCACCGTCGACCGCTTGAGACAATCGTAAATCTGGGGATGCTTGGCAACCCACCACAAAGAATTCATTGTGGGGTGAATTTTGTCACTCTCGTATTTGTGGTCGAAGACCTTGTACTCGTATTTAACAAGTACTTTGGGCAAGGCACCGTTCAAGTGCTCTTCGTGCTTGACTTCGCACTCGGTGATCGTTGCTTCGGTCTTGGGCCAGTCGACCATCGATCGAACTTTCAAGACGCGTCGAAGGTTTCGGATTGAGAAATACCCGCCGATGCTAATGAACAGGAAAGACAGCAGGCAATATACTAAAAAGAAATCCACGTCGGGGCCACTAACGCTTTGTTTGTTTAATGGGATTAAATCCGACAACAAGTCATCCACCTAGATCATATCGTTTCCCTTCCCGCATCTCCCAAGGGTTGATTTTTCCGCGTCTTGGGCGACTCCCGCTTGTGGGTTGAACGTTTACTGGTATCAATTCTAACCCGTTGCTTGACGAATCGACAGCAGGCACACCTGGTGACTTTAGCAGGTCATCGACTGTGGCAATTTCTCTCGAAGCCGAAATCCAGGTCGTAACCCCGGGAGTTCGTGGGTCTTCCCACTCGCGATTCCAAGCCGGTTGGGCAAGATGTGAGGTTAGTCTGGAGAAGCCAGGCACAGGACCCACGCCGGTAGTTTACCGGTTTCGTACGTGGAAAATTTTTCGAGGTTGCCACTGTCCTGGTCGATGCGATAAGCAAAAAGGGTCGAGGTATCGGTGCCTGCCGAATAGACGAACCTGCCGGATCGATCAATGCAGAATGACCGCGGTTGATTCGGGGTCGGAAAATATCCGACAAGGGCCGGTTCCCCGGTTTTCGGGTCCAGCGCAAAGCCCGCCAGCGTATCTTGCTTCTGTTCGCCCGTACGACTTTCTGTTTGGTCACGGTTGGAGACGTAGGCAAACCGGCCATTCGGGGTCATCTGGATATCTGCTGCATACATTTCGCCGCTCGAATCAGGGGGCAGGCTCGACAACGTTTTTCCTCGCTGCAGCGTACCGGTGTGGGGGTCGAATTTCCACGCCGTGATTCCCCCACCAAATTCGTTCGAAGTGTAAGCAATGTCCAGCCTGGGGTGATGGACGTAGTGGCGTGGATCGTTATATTTATGGCCTTTTTCTGGCCCTTCCACAAAAGGCGGGGTGTTGGGAGTCAAGGTTCCCTGTTTTTTGTCAAAATGAAACTGGTACACCCTATTGGGTGTTACGTGGGGGACAAAAGCAAACCTGCCCGAAGGATCCAGCGCAATACAGTGTGCGGTTCTCGTGGTTTTCTTGTGGTCGACCACCTCGTCGGTACAGAGGCCATTGACAATTCGCATTACGGTAACATCACCCGCCCCATAATCCGCTGACAGCAAAAATTGCCCGTCGTTGTCCGTGGAAAGGTAACAAGAGGATCCGTTGGTCTTCGCTTTTCCAAGCACCGACAAACAACCATCGCGGGATCGTTTCAACGTGACCATGTACGATTGGCCACGTTCATCAACTCCCGCATAAATTATCGACTCATCTGGTGAAGTTGTCATTACGCCCGGCTGGCCCGAAAGCACGGTTTTACACTTAAGTGTAAGCTCTCCCGTTTTCGGATTTATCGCGTAAGCGAAGATCGCATTGTCCCGCATAGCTGCTACATAGAGCAGTTGATCACCTTGGGCTGGAGCAACCAATGTCACCGTGCAGGCTAACAGTGCAATGGTGCCGAATCGTATACTCATTTGGACAATCTTTCCTGTTGAATTTGGGGTCCGGGCCGCATGGTTCACGGATGGAGGGCCGTGCGGCAAAACCAAATTATACGCCTTTAATCGCACCGAAGGCAGCAAAGCATGAATTCTTATGTAGTAGCTCAACGTGCGAAAAACCGACCTGGTGCAACAAATTGAGTTGGTAGGTTACCGGACGGGGTGAATCTTCCTCGTCGATGTGAGCAAACACTTTGTCGCGATAGCTCGCCCCGCCCAGTGACGTCAGGTACCCGTCGTATCGATCCCACATCATGTCATGAACCGCATCAGTTTCATGCGATACCAAATCGGTAATCCATACACTTCCGCCGGGCGTTAGAATTCTGAACAGTTTTGTGAATGCCACAAGCCAGTCTGAGTCGTCGCGAAGATGATGTAGTACTGCTGCCGCCAGAATTACATCGTAAGTGACTGGCTGAAGCTCGGCATTCCGAAAATCAGCAACAACCGGAGTCACACCACCACCGTTACACTCGGAGACTCGCTTAACGGCGTGCGACAACATCGGCTGGCTGAGATCCAGAAGATCAACATCAAAATCGTGGTCAACAACGTGCCTCAGCTTGATGGTGTTGTTCCCCGCTCCACAACCAATGTCCAACACGCGTCGAATGGGCGAGGTTAATGCGACTGCAGCCTTGGTTATCAACTCCATCGCTAATGGTGCATCAATTATATCGGTCTGACCAGTCTCCAGCTGGGAAAAACGTTCGACGTCGCTGTCGAAGTGGTCGCGTATTTCGTCGACTGTTGACTTCTTATCAAGGGGTGTGCTCATGCGACCTTGGTGTGTAACAGAGGGTATTCAGGTCGCCACATCGTGCGACCTCGAACAACAATGTACAGCACTTGATTCTAATAGATATGGGCAGGTCTGCTCTCTGGACGACAATCTGTCGCAAAGTACCCAGCGCAAGCAGGTTAAACGTTGGGGTGTGGTCGAAACGACACGTGAATGATCAACAAAGTTCGCCGGCAAGGAAAATGATGCCAAACTACCAGCGCACAAAACACGCGAAAGGGAACATTCATCTTCACCCGATACGATACTACGCGAGGTTGAGTGTACCCCTCGGTGCTGTTCACTTGGACTGGGGCCGTGCCCACGAGTTTTTGAAAAACTATTTATGGAAGTGTGCCAACCAGCGGGAGTTGATTACGTACGGCAACGACCCAAGAGCAGGCTCACCAGCCCAAGCAGTGCAAGCAGCGTGGTCGAAGGCTCGGGAACCTCCGAGTCGAGGGTAGTCTCCCACTTTATGAAAGCAGTGCCGACGTCGTACACGCCGAGTGTCGTGCCGTCCATGCCAGGTTGAGCCTTGAAGTCGGTGAGAAACTGCTGAAAGAGCGGGGTGTTCCAAACCGTGCCGCCGGGACCGTCTACGCCGAAAAACTTTGTGCCGTCAATATCCTCATAGGAAAACATGACCACGACGCCAGGTGTTGTAAGGGCACCCGGGTCGGCCACGTAATTGGCAGCGAGCGTCCCGGCAATCGATGATGCAAGACTTTGGGCGCTCGCGGTAGAGGGGGTGGCAAATCCGGTCGGGTCGCCATGGTCAAAGTTGTACGCCTGGATCGTCAGCAGGTCGACATCGAGGTCGGCAAAGTCACTTGCCTGCTTATACGACCCGGTGGTGGCAATCTTTGCCGAGGTGAGCCCCTTCGACCCGAGATAACTTCCGATCGTACCGGAGTGCCCGAGGAAGGCGCCGGTCTTTTGGAGGTAGGAATCCTCGGTTTCCAGGCCGATGCCGTCAAAGGTGCGGTGGCCGGCGGCTGTGAGCGCCTGGTTCACTTCGGCGAAGTAATCGATATAGGCCTTGTAGGCATTTGCGGGCAAATAGGTATTTCCCCAGTAATGTTTTTCGAAGGCATTCTTGGTGGCATCGACGTTGAACCACAACCTCCCCGACCACGTGTTGAGGTTTGCGACAAAATTGACGATGTCGGCTTTGCGCATGGAGCTTGGGGTCTGGGGTCCCATCACACGAAACAACAGGTCATCGGGATTTGCCGTGGCCATCTTGCCGGCCGAGCCTACGTCGTATGCCGCATCCGACTGCATCAAGAGCGACAAAGTCGGATAGAGCGGATCGGCCAGCAGCAGAGTGCCCGGGCCGCCAGCTACAAGGACCATGCCAACCATGAGCAGTGCCGCGATTGGACGTGCGGCAGACAAAAGACGAGATGGCCCCTTGACGATGCCCCTCAACTTCAGCCAGATTCTTGGCATTAATTTACCTTCCGACGATGTTGTTGTGATCACAAGTCAGTATAAAGCCTGGCATTTGTGGTTTCAAACAAAAAGTGGCTCGAGGCTGTGTCCCCCCTATCCGATCCCCAACCGCAGTTCGATAGTTCCAGGTCCCGATCCGAAGTACTACTGTTACCAGCGGTCCTATACCCTGTGATTATCAGAATCAATTCGAACCAGCTAGTCGTGCACAGTGTTCCCCATGCCGCTATAAAGAGACTGGACCACGGACTGCGACAAGGTTGGCGGAAGCCCGTGATTTTCACATTCTCACCCCGCAGACATGGGACACGGCTATTACACCGGTATTTTTTAATGATAGATCTTACTCGTACCATCACTGCATCCCCAGACATTCACACCGTGCCCACAGATCCGGGTAAATCATGGGCCGATGACGTGACCGTAATTATCGATGCACCTCCCGATCGTGAAACGGAACCGGCACCTGAAGCGACATGGGCAACTGTTGATGTTCGCACGGGTATCTGCGGTTCTGTGACGCCCCGCGTTGTTGTCCTGCCCAATGGACAATACCGGATGTACTACACCCAGATGCTGCCACGCCCAGGGTTTCCGGCCGGTGCCATTGACTATGACCATTGTTCCACGCGGATCCTCAGTGCCGTATCTTCTGACGGAATGACCTGGGTTCCTGAACCTGGAGTGCGGTTGTCGCCCCAACAAGGTGGTGCAGGTGACTTTCGTGTGGTCTCACCCGATATTGTTCCCGTTTCGGGCGAGCCCGGTCGATTGAGGATGTACTACGAATGCTGTCCAGGCCCCCAGTCGATCGACAATTCTATCCGAAGTGCCGTATCTGATGACGGGTTAAGCTGGGCCGTTGAGCCAGGCGTTCGCCTGGAAACCCTGGATTGTCATTACAGTTCCTGCCGAATTGTTTTTCTGGAAGATGGGCGGTCCAGGATGTACGTTGGCCAAGCGGATTGTGGAATTGTCAGTGCCATCTCGAAAGACGGCGGCGTGTCATTTGAAATCGAAGATGGAATACGAGTTCCCATGGGTGACGTCTATGACAAGATCGTAGCATTTGCGCCAGAAATCCTTCAGATTAAGAGCGGCGGATACCGCATGTATTACGCCGGTTACAGTGCGTCGAACTGTGCATTTATCCTCACGGCAACCTCCGATGACGGTTTTAACTGGACGAAAGACATGGAACCTGTCATTTCACCGGGTCACAGCCAGTTTGATAAGGCGAAGTGCTCTGAAATAGGGATCTTGCCTCTCCCAACGACAGACGGTCAACGACCCCGTTATCGTTTGTTTTACGAAGCGTGTGATGGAACGGCACAGGATGAACGCGGGGTTTGGAGAATCATTGGTCGCACGACGAAGAAACAATAGCATTGTGGGTCCGCTGCGACCGAAACTCTTGCCGTACCCCAAACGCATAGCTACCAGCGTTGTGAAGGTAGAACTTCAGGCGGACGGCAGGCGGTGCCCCAGTCGAAACCAACATCGTTGGGTCAGAAAATCCACCGCTACGCGTCGAGCGTGGTGACGAACAGCTCTAACATCTCATCACCCGCTTGGAACGTGACGGACGAACCGCGGGGAAACGTCAGTGTGATCGCTTTGTAGAGGTCAATGGTTTGATCTCCCACACGCGCGGTACCGTTGCCGGAGACGACGAAATAGGATTCTTCGATACCGTCCATCGAGCTTTGCAGCTGCTGCCCAGGCTCGACCTGCTCCAAGCGGATCGAACGCCAGCTGCCGGTGAAATACTTCTTGGGATCCACCGATCTCTGTTCTTTTAGACTGACGAGCGTGCATTTGGCAAGTGGCGGCATGGTGTTAATCCTTCGCCTCGGTTGGTTTGTGTTTGGGCAGCACATCGATGACCGATTTTGGAAACACCTCAACCACCAAGACCTCCAGTTCTTCCTGGCCGGTATTCCGGATGCGATGCTGACCGTACTGGGGCGTGAACAGCAGATCGCCGGGGCGCATTTGGCGAACCTGGTCGCCGTCAAAATGGATCTCCGCCTCACCCGAAACCAGGAACCAGATCTCTTCTGTCCGCGACTGGATGTGGTCGGCCGACCCCGCGCCCAGCTGGAACCGGTTGTAATCGACCGACTGCCAGTCGCCGAAGAGCATCTCGCCGACCGCCATCCGTTTCCATTCAATCACGCCAAAACCGCCATGCATTCGATGCACTTGAGTCAGCCCGTCGGGCCGGCCGACCATGACCGCGTCTTTCATCAGTCCATTCCTTTCTGTGCAGTGTAAAATTCTCTGATGGGTTGTCACCTCAGAACATTATAGGACTCCTTGGATCTTACTCAATCCACCCTCAGCACCAGCACGGGACGAAGGGAGTATCCAACCTGACCCGGTATCTCTTGAAGAAAAGCTGTGTGCCCCGTTCGGTGCGTTCCCGTTTGGTGCCCGCCCAGCCTATTGCGATGACACGCACTGCAACACACCATCGCAGGATATTCGACGCCAAGCGCGCAGACTTTTCTATGCCATAGCGAAAAAAATTGGGACGGCATATTGCGAAATAGACAAGAAACGAGCCGAAAAACCCTCGTACCGAATCCTTGGATCGACTGGCCAACCGCTTAACATAACTAGGACTGCTCCAGAGGTGGCCAACCCACAGAATGGAATGGCTCGAGTCGAACCCATTGGGAAAACTGTTTCATGCCCAGTCATCATTTTTCCAAGCCAGGCTTTGGGTCACGGTCCTGTGGTGGGTCCGTGTTGGCGGCAATCCTCCTGCTGTGTCCCTGCGCGGCCGCAGAAGATTCGCCGTCAAACATTGTCCTGTTCATCGCCGACGACGTGAGCTGGAACGACTTTGGCTGCTACGGCAATCGGGCTGCCCGAACTCCCAATATGGACCGTCTGGCAGCCGGTGGAATTCGATTTACGGAAGCTTATCTGACGGCGAGCAGCTGCAGTCCGAGTCGCTCAAGCATCATTACCGGACGGTACCCGCACAACAACGGGAAGGCCGCCGAACTGCACCGTGAGATTGCCTGGCATCTGCCCTGGGCCCCGCGATGCTCCGCGTCGCCGGGTACTATACTGCGTTGTCGGGTAAGCATCACATGAAGTCTGCCGCGTCGCCGGTGGGCGAACCATCCCAACCGCAAGCGTTCGACCACGTTGACAGAGGGCGTACAAAAGACAACAGCGGGGGACATGCCAACTGGGTCCAGGTGACTCGCGATCGCCCCACGGACCAGCCGTTCTTCTTCTGGTTTGCGTCCAACGACGCCCATCGCAACTGGGATGGCGATCGACAATGGAATGTGAAAAGGTATGGACCGATGCATCGGCCGGAAGATGTGATCGTTCCACCGTTCCTTTCGGACGATCCCGAAACGCGACAGGATTTAGCTTCCTACTACAACGAAGTCACGCGGTTCGATAATCACGTGGGGCAGGTTATTACCGAACTCGCCGGGCAGGGACAACTCGACAACACGCTGATCTTCGTCATGGCCGATAACGGACGACCGTTCCCGCGCGCCAAGACGCGCCTGCACGATTCCGGCATGAAGACAGCGCTGGTCGCACACTGGCCAAACGGGATCAAGCTCCGTGGCGTTACGTCGTCGAGTCTCGTGAGCGCCGTTGATCTTGCACCAACAATTCTGGGGGTCGCCGGCATGGAACCAGCGGAGACGATGCAGGGTGTCAGCATGCAACCGTTGTTCGACAACGCCAAAGCCGTGATCCGGCGAGTAGCGTTTTCGGAGCATAATTGGCATGACTACGAAGCTCACGGCCGCAGTGTGCGTGGAGATGGTTTCCTGTTTGTCCGTAACTTCCGGCCACAGTTCTCATGGCAGGGGCCTGCCGATTCGGTCGGTTCACCGTCTCACCAGCGTCTGCAGGCATTGCGGGATTCCAAACAGCTGACCGCAGCGCAGCGTGATGTGTTTCTTGCCCCGCGTCCCGAAACGGAGTTTTATTGCACCGCTACCGACCCGCATCAGCTTCAGAATCTCGCCAATTCCCCAAGTGATACCCAAGAGCGGTTGCAACTCAGCAAGTTGCTCGGGTAGTGGATGGACGAAACCGGCGACAGTGTCCCAGAGCACATCTCGCGCGACTCCTTCCATCGAGAAACCGGCAAGTCCCTCAAGCTGGGTGGCGATTCCTACCGGGGAACAACTCCGGGGGAAGACCGGGATGCAGCCCGGATCAACGCTTCCGGGCCCCGCTGATCGAATCGACTCACGGTTCTTGAAAGGTTTTGGAAAACATCGCTTCGGTCGGCCCGTTTGTGTCTGTGCGTACAGCCACCACGAACCGCCGCGATGCCGGGCCGCTCGATGGGCAAATCGGTCAACGCGCGGCAGGGGGACGGCATTGGCAATTGCATTTCCCCATGAGTACAATGCCGGCGTAAATTCTGGTCACAGCTGCGAGGTTGCCCCGATGATCACCGAAGACGAAGTCAAAGCCCGCGGTGAAGCCTTCTGGGATTCGGTCAAGAGCGGTATCCCCGGAGCGGAGATGGAACACTTCTTCATCGGCCAGGGACATGTGATGGTGCCCGGCGGCAAGCGAATGGATCTTGAGCAGCACCAGCAAATGCACCGTGCGCTCTGCGACGAAAGCCACAGCTGGCAGTCGCTGCAAGTGACCCAGGTGGGGGACCATCCCGAGCGGGCTTACGCTTCGGCCCACGTGGCGTGGGAGGCCTCATTCGCCGACGGCCGCCCAGGGCGGATCAAGGCAGCGGTCGAGGAAGAGTGGCTGCTTGAACGGGCGGGCGACGGGGTGCTCCGCTGGGTGCTCTACCGGTCACCGGTGGTCGAGTTTACCCCCGATTCGGCACAACTGGGCATCTGATGGCCCGGGCCCCGCTGGTGGCCCTGCGGACTGGCGCCTGCCACTGGCCGAAAGCGACAGTCCTAGCGAACCTGGTCCGATGGAACTTCCAGGACATAGATTTTCACGACGCTCTCAGAGTTCAGTGTGGCAGGCTCGAGAACGATTCCGTCCCGATCGTGGTTGAATAAAGGGTTGAGCCTCCCGACTTGCTCGTTTTCCCACCGCACAACGTAGCCGGAAAACTCCGGCCTGGCTTCGGGGAAATCGGTACTGATGTAATGGGCACCACTCGAGAAAGCGTGATTCCTGCGCTGATGATCATTGGCGCGTCCCTCGACCAGGTCGGCATCGGCCCGCGATCTGATGAGATAGCCTTCCCCAACACGTTGTTGGATTTCGGTGTGGTTGTTTATGGGATCATTCATCTTGAGGAAGGCCGACTCGGGTTCGTTCGCCGGGGAACTCACAAACAACAAGGCGCCGCGTAACTGCGGATGCAGCTTGAGGTAGTTCACTCGTTCCTCGCCGGGGTTGTCCAGCGCGAACAAAAAACGACCCCGGCAGTCCCCCATCAGTGGCCAGCCTTTTTTCCGAATTGCCTGGTTAAGAGTTTCGTAACTGCCACGAACTTCGTCGGGGGTGATAATTTGATCCGGGTCCAAAACTTGCAAAATCTCTTTCTCAAGCTCTTCAAAATCACTCGTATCAAACGTACTCATCTCGTTGCTGGGTTTTCCAGCGGCAGACTTCTCGGTTTCAATCAGGATCATGATCGGCAAATGTAGACTGTGCTGTCGGGACCAACTGCTCCACTCTCGAAGGGCAGCCTTCACGGTTGGCGTGTTCGACCGGAAATCGAAATCGGGATATTCGAGCACCTTAAATCCAGGGGTTGCCATCGCATCGCTATCAAACTCTGGATGCGCTGCTCGCCAGTTGCGAATCTTCACCAGTCTCGCACCCCTGGGATATGCAAAGGCCCCTCCTTGCTTGTCGTTGAATATATCGATTTCAAAATGGCGCAGGTTGAGCCGGGTCAACTGGTCAGACAGGGAAGGATGCGTGTAGGCAATGTATCTGGCCTCTGAGGGCTTGAACCTTCTGATGACTCTCAGCACCACGGGATGAGGGGCAATGTGGTAGCTGTTGTGGGTGCCAATCAGCTGGATCTGGTTCATGCGGAGAAAGGCATCGGACTTGGGAACCCGTTGGCTGGAGATTTTCACTTCGACTGTGGGAGGCAGATTTTTAGAGAGAGGCAACTCGAGCTGGCTGGTGTCGGCAGAGAGAACAACCTCGATCGGTGGCTGCACGCTCAAAACCCGGTGCCACCAGAGCATGTCGCTGGAGGATTCGGACACGGGAATTTTCCACGACAACCGACCGGGGGTTTGGGCGGGCGAAAGCTTCCCCTCGATGGTTGCTGTTTCGGACTGATTCGGCTCGGTGGCTTTTGCCCCACGGCCTGGACCATTCAGGAAACAGAGAATCACGCAGAAAATCGCTGCGGCTGTTAAAGGCGTTGTTTTCGTCAGGGGAAACTTCATGGTTTTGAAGGGGTACCACGAGCTGTTTTTGGGGAGGCGTGCCTGGCTTCTTGAGTGGTGCAAGCCGAACAAGGTCACGAACAGGGGCGGGAATTCAACGGTTGCTCAAGAATAGGTCAAGACCCCGGCAGCGGCTGGTTAGGGCTTCCCCCAACAGCAGCCCAGCAAGAATCTTGCTCAATTTCTGAACAAAAACACTGGACTTATTATGCAATTTTACGACCCGCTACAACAGTAGCCAAATAGTTGATCCACCTTTTTTTGCCGTTATTGAACCGGCTCGAAAAAGCACTATTTCTAGAGAGGCTGACCACCCATTCGCAGCGCTGGTCAATGATCTCGACGAACGTGGCCTGCTCGACCACACCCTCGCCATGGTGACGAGCGAGTTTGGTCGCACACCGATAATCAACTCCCGCCCGGGATCGCCGAACCCCGCCCAGCAAAAGAACCGCTGATACAGATATCCCGCTTCATCACTTCGGCTCATTGTCAAAATCGAGTGTGAGCGGCTCGCGAATGTAACTGTAACCGTTGACGATCTCAACCAGCCCCCCACCGTAGCCGATCGCCACACCTTCGACGCCCCGCTCTAGCGCCTTGTCCTTGCGATCCCTCCACCGGGTGTAATACACCTTCGACTCGTGCTGCGTGTCACCGGTGAGCCAGTTGGCAAAGTGCCGGTGGCCGGGGAACCAGCGACTTTCGTGCTCTTCGTCATAATTCAGGATCTTCAGGCGATATGCGTTGAACGCCGCCACGGCATCGCGGGTCGCCTGCCGGTTAGCAGCCGTCTTGTCGGACTGGTACTCGCGATACGCCGTTATCGCTTTGGTCAGCCGACTCGCAAAATCGTACCAGTCGCGCACATGGCTGATCCAGCCGCGTGCCATCGGCGTATCTGCCTCGCTCTCTGCCTGGTCGAGCAGCGCGGCGAGTCGATCGAGTACCGGCGGTGGATAGAGCATCAGGTACAGATTGGAGGTGGTCAGCCAGTTCGGCCACCTGCGGCCGTGCATCTCCAGCGGAAGCTTTTGCTCACGATTGGCGTAGGGCACGTCATAGAACTCGAGCATCGTGTCGGCTGCCTTGCCGAACACGCCATGGCAATACTCGTCGACCAGTGCCTCGTGATCCAGGTAGGGATCGCCCATGAGCTTGCCGATGGCGTAGATCACGGGGCCTGCGAATCCAAAATTGGTCTCGGGAAAGTGATAGAAACCGATAAAGCCGCTGTCGTGCAGATAACGCAGGTGCTCGGCCGCCTCGCGCGGTGTCGCGTGGATATCCATGCCCATCGGAAGTTGAATGTTAAATCAGTAGACGTACCCCGTGATCCCTGCCGTTTTGCCCCACCACGCCTCGACGTATGCCGGCGTCTGGTTAGCCAGTTCTACCAAGACGTGGTCTCCCCAGTTGTCAATGATTTTCGATGGCCACGCCGTCGGAGCATAGCCCATCAGCAGCACGCTTTTGACGAGGTGCGTCTTGTGCACCTCGTCAATCACCGTCTTGTGAAGCAGCAACAGCCGCTCGCATGGCGTATGCGGCAGGACGGTGTCCTGGAACTGCCGCCAGGTACCCACTGGTACGCTTGTGCCATGCGAAAAAACGATAGCTGTCGAGCTTCTCGCACTGGTTACACTGGCAGCGGTAATAGCCGTCTTCCTGCCCAAGCTTGACGAGGTCGAAGCCCCGGTCAAGTTCCTGCCGTACACCTTCAATCAGTAACTGCTTTACATCCGCATTACTCGAGCACAGATGATGCCCTTCGACCGTGCGTTTTCCGTCGATCAGCGCGAAGTACTCGGGATGCTCCTCGAACAATTCCTTGGGCACCATCTTGTAGTACGAGTGTCCGCCGCTGGTGGCGGCAATCCCGTATCGGTAGTTGTTGGCGATGGCCGCCGGCGTAACATCCTCCAGCCAGAACCCCTTGGAGCCGAAAGAAAAACGCCCCGAGGAAAACGCAGTCGCCGGTACGAACGAGCGCGATAATTGCCGAGGGACATTTAGATCGCGAGATCGGGGAACCGACTCCCCTTCTGGTCCGGGCAGGAACCAGCGGATACCGACAACATCCTCAAGAAACATGGTCACGGCGCGGCAGTTGCCGTCTGCAACAGAGCGTTCTACATTTTGTCATTGACGTTGCGACCGATCAGAAAAAGATGGCCGTCCTTGCCAACCATCCGCCCGCCGTCCCACTTCAGCCCGTCGGTCGTGACACCCGCTTTTGCAGCCATTTGAGTGTGGCCGATGCTGATGAGCGTTCCTGCCGGCGCTGCGTTTTCGGTGACGATTGCAAGCTTGGCACCCGTCGCCTTTTCGACGTACTGCTGCAGCCACCCGGCGGCAGTTTTAGTCCAGTACCTGGCGGTTTGCGGAATGACGATCGTCGCTTTCGGTTGCCCATCGGCAACCAGTTGCAACGACGGGCCGGACCGATCGATCTTTGGTAACGGTTTGATCCGCCGCGTTGTCGTGATGTTTTGCCGATTGTCGTCATGCTTCGGCACGGCCGGGTGACCTTCCCGGTAATGCGCCAACACGTCGGCTGTCGCCAGGGCATGATCGTAACCGCGGACATGCGCGATCCGGCCGTTGAAATGGGACGACTTGCCCGCGTAATAACTGGCCCCGATTGCAACCGGCTCTTTGGCATAAGCGATCAGTCGCTGCTCGTGCTGTGGAAGCTGCCCCACCGGTGCAAATGTCTCCATCTCGCCGTTGATAAACAGGCGAATCCAGCGCCCGTCACAAACAAAGGCCAGGTGAAGCCACCGATTGAGCAATTCGAGTTTCCGTGTCGTGACGTGATGCTCTTTGCTGCCATCGGGGTCGAGCACGCACATATAGATCTTGTTACCGTCGCCATGGAGGTTCAGCTGCCAGGACGAGCGAATATCGTTGAATTTTTTCGAAAGCACAGGGCCACCGGCTGCGGCGTTCAGCCACAGCTCAAATGAAAACATTTGACTGTTGAGCGTGGGTCGATTGGGCAGTTCGATGTAGTCGTCCTTGCCATCGAATTGCAGGGCGTAACCGTCGGCTGACTTGACCGGCCTGGCGCCGTGAATCTGACCGGTCAGCTGCTGGCTGCTACTGTCCACTGGGCTTCCCCCGATCTATGATCCAGGGCCTATGAGAAAATCTAGGTCTAGGGATCCGCTGGCTTGCCGTAGCGGAGAAGGTTGCTGAGGCGTAGCCGAAGCAACCTTTGCAGCGGAGGGAAGCC